>Ga0315314_1000148_pt1 | contig 93453 bp, 92 predicted proteins | sample TDP9_MG_FD_203631 | JGI IMG/M metagenome (GOLD analysis project Ga0315314, IMG submission 203631) | Freshwater sediment microbial communities from Lake Towuti, South Sulawesi, Indonesia - TDP9 | ecosystem: Environmental > Aquatic > Freshwater > Lake > Sediment | place: Indonesia: South Sulawesi...
CATAAAGCCGGCCGTGCTTATTTAAAATAAGGTCGATTTCCGCGCCGTTGTGCGTGGCCCAGAAATAGCTTTCATCCGGCTCGACCGCCCGCATGATTTCCTCGATCACATAACCTTCCCATGAAGCTCCGTACTTCGGATGATGCAGGAGCTCTTTTTCCGATCGAATGCCAAGCAACTGATGGAGCAGTCCGGTGTCCCGGAGATAAATCTTGGGAGCCTTCACCTGCCGCTTCTTCAGGTTCGTGTGCCAGGGCTGAAGCTGGCGGACCATAAACACCCCGATCAAAATATCCAGGTACCGCCGGATGGTCGGCTCACTGACACCTAGGGACCTTGCTGGCTCTGCAGCCTTCCAGATCTGCCCGTGATAATGGGCCAACATGCTCCAGAACCGCAGGAGCGCCATGGCCGGAATCCCGATGCCCCACTGGGGCAAGTCGCGTTCGAGAAAAGTCTGGATGAAGTTCCTACGCCAAGCCAGACTGTCGTCTTCCGTGCGGGCCAGATAAGAGAGTGGGAACCCCCCGCGCAGCCAATGACGCCGGTGGGCCCGCAACCCCAGCTCCCCCAGGCTGAATCCGCCCATGGACACCATCTCCATCCGGCCGGCCAAAGATTCGGACGCCTGCCGTAACATTGGAGGAGAAGCACTGCCCAGGATCAGGAACCGAGCCGGTAAAGGAGAGCGGTCCGCCAGCACACGAAGGATCGGAAAAAGGTCTGGCCGCCGCTGGATCTCATCGATTACCACCAGTCCTCGCAAATCGCGCAAGGCTGTCATCGGTTCATCCAATCGGGCAAGGCTTGACGGGTCCTCGAGGTCGAAATAATTAGGCGATTTCCCTTCCACCAGTTGCTGCGCCATCGTTGTTTTTCCGCATTGTCGCGGGCCGATCATCGCTACAACCCGGGCTCGTTTCAAGGCCTTATGAATTCGCCCCATTAATTCGCTGCGTTTAATCATGGAGTTATAATACACCATGAAAAAGGAAATTGTCAATTTCCTTTTTCATGGTGCGTAAATTATGTTTTTTTTGCGGCTTTGGGGCGGTCGTGGATTCATTTCGTGCACTGTGACAGGCTTCACCATTTCAATAGAATTGCTTTAAAGGGAGAAGTCCCCAAAGGGAACGTCGCTCAAGGGGGGATGGGGGTCACATCTTCATTTGTCATTTTGTGGAGGACATTCGTGCAGAACATGCATAGCATGTTTATCATTGAAAGCAGACTTGCTTATTGATCAACTATTCACCCGTGAAAAGGGTGATGTTTTTTCTGAATTGAGTTTAAACATCGTGCCTAAGGGGAAATAATTCTTGAGATCCGGCGCTGTGCGGAAGGGCAGCGCCAGTATCACCTCAGTGTGAAAAAGGGGATATCGTGCAGACTGTGCCTAACTTTGTGAGACGATAATTTTTTAATTACTTTGGCCGCATGACCAGGAAATTTCAGCACGAACATCCCCCTCCCAGAAAGGAGTTGTGAGTTTGTTAATTGTCAAGGCCTGACACCTTACCTTTCTAACTTTCTCTTGGGATACTTGGGAGACGTATAGGATGGGGGGTAGGTCTCAACTTCCAGCAGGTCGCAGGGGGCAGGTCACAAGCCACAGGTTGAAGGCTACAGGTGTCGGGCAGCAGGTCCCAAGATTTGACAACATCAGTCTGAAAGATGGGGCTATAAGGATTTAGCTACTCTTTGCATTTTGCCATCCAAGGTGATTAGTTGCCCTTGCAGGCGGCGGGCAAGCCACAGGTAGCTCGCATCATAGGTCGTAAGGCCGGTTCCATCGGCCAGGTTCACAACCGCGCAATGGTCCAGCTCTACGATTTCGATGGCCAGCTTTCCGGCCATTAGGAAGGCCCTCAGAATCTGATCTCGCTGCGCGGGGTGGACTTTGATCTTGCGCAAGCAGATGCTAGCCACTTCAAACCAGATGAGCGCCGGGGCCGCCATGGGGAAATCCCCCAGGCTTCTGGCGATCTCCTCGGCCTTTGGTTCGCCGAAAACCAGGGCTCCAAGGGCGGAGGCGTCAACGACTCGAACGGACATTCCGGTCTCTCCGGATGATCTTCAAAGACTCGGAAGGGGTCTTAAGACGTAAAGCCCGAAGCTGCTTCAGAAACCCATTGGGGGTCAGCATTTTATCCTGGGCGACGATTTCTTCCAGAATCGAGATCAATTCACCTTGAAGGGAACGGTGATGCTTGGCCGCCCGTTTTCGGACCTCCGCGGCAACATGATCGGGAACATTCTTTATGGACAGATTTATCGGCATTCGGACTCTCCCTAACAGATCCATTTTAAATTCATTATAGAACCAGGGCAGAAAAAGATCAAGAAGAAAAGAATTGCGGAAGGGGCGCAGAATTTATTCCGGGTCGGACCAGGTTAAATAATTGATATCGCAAAGCAATGGCCCGAGAAAGGTAGGTTTTTTGGCCTTAGAGCCCTATTTTTGACCCGAGAATCATCGTTCTAAGCGGAAATGCAGAGGGCTAATCTCTGTTGAGGTCCTGGATCTGTGTAGCACATTTGTGAGGGATTATCCGTTGGCGAAGGAGTATGATTGAAACTTTGGGGTCACCCAATGACATAGATCCCTTTGCTGGGGCGATTTGGGGTAAATGGGTGGCGGGTATACAGGCAGCGCTTAAAGCATCATATCTTGCAGGTGTAAGTCTTGCCCCAGGAGTTGCCTATTTGCCGGGGTAGTGATATCCGACTTAAGAGTGAGTGACGAATCTTAAGAAATCTCGGATGTAAAAAGCTCGTTGGGCTTTTCTTCGTTTAAGGGGAAGGGTCCAGCTCGTATATGAGATGAGCAGGGCCCGGGGCCACACCAAAAAGGACAAAAAGGAGAGGGGGTAGGGCAGGAGGAAATGGGAAACAGGGGCATGGTTTGAGGCTGCTTGGCACCAGCAGACGAAAGGGCTGGCAACGGAAAGTCCTTAACCTAAACCCACTGCGCCTGTGCTCTACTCGACATTTATCATTTTGTTTGTTGGAGATTGGATGAGATCTGGCAACGGTAAAAAGGAAAGGAAATGAAAAAAAGCTTTTATATCGGAACGCATATGGATGAGGGAACGTTAGTTTTAAAGCAACTTTTCCCTCATCTTCAATTGTTAGATCATAGAAACAGGTCACAAGCCAAGGTCATAGGTTGCAGGTCGCGCATCTAAAATCAACTGCCCAAAGAGAATATCAGCATCAGCCTATCTTAAGAGTTCTTTGAATTTCGCTATCGTAAGATCCGCATCCTTCAAGATGTTTTGCAATAACTTTGGATGAAGTGTTTTCCGGGAATGATAAGGGATGGTCACTCTTCTCCCCTGGTCATTTTTAAAGATCTTGTGGCTGCCGCTTTGGCGAGAAAGGAAGAAACCCACATTTTCCAGCACCCTAATAACTTCGTTCGCCGTTACCCTTGGCAGTCTTTCGGTCATACGGCCACTTCCAATGAAGTGAGGCTGATGGAATCGAATTGGGGTATTTCTTCCCCGCTGGCCAGGCGATCTTCAACATGTAGACGGATAGCGTCCTTAATATTTTCTAAAGCTTCCTCATAGCTATCCCCCTGAGTGTAGCATCCTTGCAGTTCGGGGCAGAAGGCGAAGTAACCTTCTTTATCGTGTTCAACGACTACAGAGAAGCGATAATTCTGCATACTTACCTCCTAAGCGGAATAGAAGCATTATAAACTATTTTAAAACCATTGATAAGCCTAAAAATGGGGGAGGGAATAGGAAGGAGGGAGTCCATAAAATTATAAATTGATACCGATAAAGAAAAAAAGTAAGTGAAAAGGGGACACAATTTCTGAATTAAACTTAAACGTCGTGGCTAAGGGCAAATAATTCTTGAGATCCGGCGCTGTCCAGAAGGGCAGCGCCAGTATCACCTCAATGTGAGAGAGGGGACATCGAATTACTTATGCGATTCTAAGGGGAAGGCTTTTCTTGAAGTTTCTGTTGTATCCAGAGGTTGAGGAGCGTATCCGAAGGTATACCCTGCTTTTTGGCAACAGCACGGAGCTTCTCAGAGAGACTCTTTTCAATGGGATAGTAAGTTATCTCCGATTCAATCTGAACATCAAATTTAACCTTCTTGGTTTTCTCCCAGAATTCGGATAGGTCATGAACATCCCAGTATTCTCCAATTTCTTTGTATGAAATCGCCTTGGACAGCGAGCTCCTATTTCTTTTCATATCTTTTCCTTTCAGCATCCGTCATATCACGGGCGGATAGAATCAGGGCCTCGTTACCCTTCTTGTATATGAAAAAAATTATAAGAAAGCGGCCCGAATTGGTTTGGCCCAATGCCGAGTAAACGTTTTCTCCTGGACGATATCCTTTTTCCACATACCTGAAATGAACACAGCTATTTAAGACTTCACGTACTTCATCCGGGCTAACGTAATGTTTCGAGCAATTTTCTCAACGATCTCCTCAAGCCATATGAGGCTTGAAATTCTCAAGGCTATTTACCCCGGAGGGAAATTCAGATGGCAGAAGTTGTCAGCGTATTTATCATAACCCAGATATTTCGTCTAATCAAATGGAAATGTCAGTGGGAGGGGACGTTTCTCAATAATCTTTTGGGGGTCAGGCTCGACTTTTTGACAATTTCTGAAGAAGGGGTCAGTCCAGGAATTTAGGAATTTTCTTGTTATCCTAAAAAGGCTGCATCAGTTAAGGGACAGACTCTATATTCAACAGATTGAAATTTGATGATTTAACCGGGCATATGAAAGGGGCGCGTCGCTCTCAAGGAGGCTCGCCCTTTTCGCGCCTTGAGAAATAAGCCAAATTTCAGAAGGAACGCTGAACATTTCTTGTTCTCTTCCGCCAATTTGGGGAAATTGAGGGAGCGAAAGATAAGAGATATCAATTGTTTTCTGAGGATTTGCAGGCCCGGCCGCAAGGGCAATTCACTCGAAATCATAAGGCATTGGTTCTTCCATGGGATGGGCCGGGAATATGGACCCAGTTCTCGGGGAAAAATTCTTTTCGGAGATGGATTCTATTCTATTCGTCCCTTACGGCTCATTCTGAGGAAGCAGAGTGACCAATCTGGGAAAAGTCGTACACTCGACTCTCCGAGCTGTTTCCCGGCCGATGCATTCTTCGCGAATCGCCCTTGCGCCCGGGCCACAACTTGGGTGGCGGCATGAAAGTGAAGGGTGGTTGGAATTGGGTGTTGACTTAAAAAATCTCTTTTAGTAGGCTTTCAACAAAAAAGATTTTTCATTGAAAAAATCTGAGGAGTGAAAAATGGCTGATTATCTGACTCGCGAAGAATTAGAAGCCTTGCGCCGCTGGCCTACTTGTGCCATCTCCAACGGGATTGAACTCTTTAACCTCCGTCCCCGAAATGAAGGATTCATGCTCCCGGAGATCAAATGCGACTTCGCTGAAATGGGGCCTATGATTGGGTATGCCGCCACTGCGATCATCACGGCAGAGTCTTCAGAAGGCCGGCGGGTGCCGCCACCGGAGTGGTGGGAAGTGCTACGCAAGATCCCTGAACCCAGGGTCGCGGTTATCCATGATATCGACCGCCCGGTCTTGGGTTCTTTTTGGGGCGAGGTAAACGCCAACATCCACAAGGCATTGGGGTGCGTAGGGACGGTAACAGATGGATCGGTGCGGGACCTTGATGAGGTGAGAGAGTTGGGGTTCCATTTCTTCTCCAGCTGTATCAGCGTCTCTCATGCCTATGTGCATCTTGTAGAGGTAGGCGTTCCCGTCAAAGTGGGAGGCCTGTTGGTAAGGCCCGGCGATTTGATTATGGGAGATAAGCACGGAGTTATCTCCATCCCCCTGGAAATAGCCCGGGAGGTACCCAAAGCTGCGCAGATGATGGAAGATTGGGAACGGCGCGTGATAAACTTCTGCAAGTCAAAAGAGTTCAATATGGAAGGGTTGAAAGAACGGTTTATGTCCGCACGGCCAGCATGGCCGCCGAAAAAGGCGTAGGGCAGGAATTTGGGGTCACATCTTCATTTGTCATTTTGTTTGTTGGAAGCGACGAGGGGGACATTCTTCCTCGTTCCTATGCCCTGGCCCTGAAAAAAATGGTTAAGGAGTAGCTCCTATCTTACCCAGCTCGTAAGCTTCTTTTTTGGCCCTCTCGTTCTTGGCAATCTCTCCTTTAGCTGAAGCTGAGGCCATGACGGTGCCAATCCATTTCAACTTGGTAAAGTCAGCGGTGGTTTTAAAGCTATGCACGATTGGGTTAGCGGTGGAGACATTCGGGTCTCCGCAGACCGTAATCAACCCAATCCTTTTCCCCTTCATTTTGGGATAATAGGCCTTGTGCAAGCGCCAATCAGCGTCGTAGAAAGCGCACCAGCGGTCCAAATAGGCTTTCATCTGGGAAGTCATGGCCCAGAAGTAAAGTGGCACGCTGTGGATGAGGGCATCTGCCTCCAGGATTTTTTTATGGATCTCGGGCATATCATCCTTGATGACGCAGATACCGGTTTCATTGCATTTTTCGCAGTTCAAGCAACCGGAGATCTTCTTCTGGCAAAGGATAATCTTTTCCACTTCCGCACCGGCATCTTTGGCTCCAGCCAGAGCCCGGTCTAAAAGAATGTCGCTGTTTCCCCCGACTCGCGGACTTCCCAAAATTCCCAGAACTCTCATCTTGTTCCTCCTGTTATGTAGAAAATCGCAAAGCGCATAGCGCTTGGAGCATACCGCAAAATAATTTAAATCAACCCCACCCATGCCCTCCCCGAAGATATGAAAAAATTCTGCTAGGTCCAAGTTGCAGAACCTGGCGTAACATCAGATGCCCTTCGCAGGTCCGGCAGCGGGATGCGGTTCGCTTGGCATCATGAGGCAGTTATTCTTCCATGGATCAGGCGGGAAAAAGCACCCCGCCTCCCTTTTCGGACCAACGGCTGAACCATTTAGCAGAGTCTTCTCCCGCCGATGCTGCCCGCGCTCACCGCCCCCCGCTCCCGGACCCCGGCAAGGGGGAGAAGAATGTAAGCAATTTTTTCACAGCTCCCACCATCAAAGGGGAGGGGTAATTTTCGGCGAAAATCTGCGTCCGAATAAATAATGAAATGGTTTATACCAGTCGGGATACATCTTCGGCAACATTTGGATAGTTGCTCAAAAGAGCAGGGTCATGGCCCGGGAAGATCAGGTCGATGGATGAAGCTTTGGCCCGGATCTTTTCGTAGCTTCTCATCCAGGCGATCATATCAGTGATGATGGCGCTGGGAATGTCTGTGCGGTAACTGGAGAACATATGGGCCGCATCGGAGCCGACAATCGCCGTTCCTTTTTCGGTTTTCACAGCTATGACCTGGAGGCCGATGGTATGCCCTGGGGCATGGAGCAGTTCAATCCCCGGCAGGATTTTCTTATCGCCCCTGACAAGCTGGAGCCTCTTTGTGCCCTTTAACTTGGCCAAATAACGGTTGCCAACCGGGTCTGTGGTGTGCAGGAAAGGAGCTCTTTTGGCGACGGGGTTTTTCATCCAGAAATTGAATTCTTTTTCCTGGACGAAAAATGTTGCCTGGGGAAACAATTCAATACCGCTTATGTGATCAAAATGAATATGGGTAAGGACGATGTATTTCACATTCTGAGCGTCGATGTCTATCCTCCTTAAGACATTCACCGGATTAACATAGTCGGCAAGGTTTCGCTCTTGGGCTAACTGGGGCGCGCAGCCGCAATCCACAATGATCGTTTTACCTCCGCCCCGGATGGCAAAAATGTAGTAATTGATCTGGGCAGTCTTCTCGAGGTCTTGGAACCAGGTGACCATGGATGCCGGCCTGGTGAAAGGCCCGGCAAACTTGAGAGCATAGATTTCATAAGTCGGGGTAGCCAATTTTTTTCTCCTTTCTTAGAAGTTTTTGAAAAAGCATAGAGCAAAGAGTTTGCCCAGTCTCTGAGAATGCTGTTTTAATCTCTTTGCTCCATCCTCTTTGCTCTTTGCTAAATGGTTTGTCCCCCATCCACCCGGATAATCTCCCCGGTAACGAACGAGCTGGCTGCGGATGCCAGAAAGATGGCGAGGCCGACAACCTCCTCAGGCTCGCCGAATCGCCTTAGCTCTATCTCTTTTACCCGCTGGGCCCTCCGCTCAGGGTCTGTCCAGTTCACCCGGCTGAATTCGGTCTTGATGGAACCAGGGGCGATGGCGTTCACCAGGATATTATGGGGGGCCAGCTCCCGGGCCAGGATCTGGGTCATCATATTCATGGCTGCCTTGCTAATGCAGTATGCCCCGGTACCGTCTGCCCGGGCGCGCAGTCCGCTTATGGAGCTGATGTTAATGATCCTTCCTCCTCCCTGTTTGATCATCTCCTTGGCCGCGGCTTTGGTCACCAGGAAAGCTCCCTTCAGGTTCACTGCCATTACTTTTTCAAAGGCCTCTTCATCCAGGTCCACCAATGTACTCAAGACCGGGTTGGTGCCGGCGTTGTTGACCAGAATATCGATCCGGCCAAATTCCTGGAGCGTCTTTTTCAGGAGGTTTTGCACATCTTCTTTTTTCCCCACGTGGGCGGCTATGGCCAGGGCTTTTCTTCCCAGGGCCCGAATTTCTTCAGCTACCTTTTCCAGCTCTGGGGGCTTTTTATTACGGCTGCAAACTACTATGTCCGCGCCTGCCTCGGCAAAAGCCAGGGCAATGGCCCGCCCGATGCCTCGACTTCCTCCTGTGATCAGAGCAACCTTTCCCTTTAAGGAAAAAAGGTCTCCATCCATAGAACCGCCCTCCTTATCAATCATTCCCATGGCTATATCTATCATAAATAAAAATTATATGGCAACCCCATTCTTATCCTTGTAAGCATCATTTTTTGGTTTTGCTTCTTATGGTGACCGCGGCCCAAGGGAGGTAAGCAAAGGGGGGGAGCCGGCATGAGGGATTATGACACAGTCTCTCAGGCAAGTGCAAGCTGAGCAAAACCAAGAAGGGTTTTAAAAGAGGAAGGCGATGTTATTCCCGCAGGAAGGCGGTCAAGAGGTTTTGGGATTTAATCTTCTCGAACCATTCCTCGAACTGAGACTCATCGTCCAAAATCTGGTTCACGATGTCCTGCTGATAATGGTCCGGTTTCATGCGAACTCTAATTCTCTTCTTGAATTTCTCCCTCAGGGTATGATGAATGACGATGCCCACAGCGGCGCTGTAAGGGCAGAGGGGACCGCCCACCGTGTAAAAGACTTGGATCTCTTCCTCGGTGAGCTCGATGTCGTCTTCCCGCACGAATCCCATTTCCACGATGCTTCGATCCCTCAGGTCAGGGTCGAGAATACGGTCAAGAATTCTTAGAACTTCCTCCTTGCTCATCGGATCCCTCGTACAAAGTCAGGTCTTTTAGCCTCGGCAAAGGTGAATGGTCAGAGGCTTTGTTCGGCGGGCAACTCTTTGCCGCATCCGGTGCAGTACTCCGCCTCCATGGGATTTTCCAGGTCGCAGACCGGGCAATAGCATTTTTTAACGTCAGGTCGGGGAGCAATTCTGGCTTTCTTCATCCGGTAATCCTGAATGGCCTTCTGCAAGGCATCTGCCCCCAGGTTGGAGCAGTGGAGCTTTTGCCTGGGGAGACCATCGAGAGCCTCCGCCACCATCTTGTTGGTGATCTGGGAAGCTTCCTCCAGAGTCTTTCCTTTGGCTATCTCGCTGACCATGCTGGAGACGGCAATGGCGGCCCCGCAGCCGAAGGTCTGAAATTTAATGTCTGCGATCACGTTATCCTTAACCTTGATGTAAAAAGTCATCATATCTCCGCAGATGGGGTTGCCCACCTCTCCGATCCCGTCGGCGTCTTCCAGGACTCCCACATTGCGGGGATTCTTGAAATGCTCCATTACCTTTTCACTGTACATTTTTCACTCCTTGTTCATGATGTAATATTAAATCCTTCAGCCAAGGGCTTCAGTTTTTTTGGCCATGGCCTTGCGATAAACCGGCGACATGTTCCGCAGCCTTTCCACAACTGGTGGCAGAACCTCCAGAACACGATCGATGTCTTCTTCCTTACTCTGCATTCCAAAGCTGAAGAGAAGCGACCCCTGAGCCGTGGCCGCATCCACACCCATGGCCAGCATCACATGGGAGACCTTCAGAGATCGAGAAATACAGGCCGATCCGCTGGAGAGCTGTATCCCCTCCATGTCCATGAAGAGGAGCATGGCCTCCCCTTCGATAAACTCCACAGCTACGCTCACATTCCCGGGGAGTCGCTGGGTCGGATGCCCGAGGAAGCGCAAATAAGGAATGCGCTTGGGTAATTCTGCGGTTAATTTTTTCTGCAAAAGCCGCAGATAGTCCATGCGTTGAGGAAGCTCCTCCCGGGCCAGATCCGCAGCCACTCCCATGCCTACGATCGCCGGAACATTCTCCGTTCCCGCCCTGAGGCCGCGTTCCTGTATCCCCCCGTCGAGAAGGGGAAGGATCCGTACCCCTTTCCGGACAAACAGAGCCCCTGCTCCCTTTGGCCCGTAGAACTGGTTGGCCGCAAGGCTCAGGAGGTCCACATTTAATTCTTTGATATCTACCGGAATAGTTCCGGCAGAGACCACAGCATCCGTGTGGAATAGAACATTTTTGGCCCGGGTAATTTTCCCTATTTCAGCAATCGGCTCGATGGTTCCCACTTCCGGGTTGGCATGCATGATGGATACGAGGATCGTTTGGGAGGTGATGGCCTTCTCCACTGCTCCCGGATCCACCAGGCCATATTGATCCACTGGCAAGCGAACAATTTGGAACCCAGCTCGCTCCAGGGCATTGGCCGAGTGCATGATGGAAAAGTGCTCGATGCTGGATATGATGATTTCCTTCCCGCGGGTCTGCTGGGCCCAGGCAATACCCTTCAAGGCGAGGTTGTTCGCTTCAGTGCCGCAAGAGGTGAAGTAGACTTCTTCCTCCTGACTTCCGATGAGTCTGGCAACCTTGGTCCGGGCTTCATCGATTGCTTCCCGTACCCTCTCTCCTCCGTCGTGAATGCTGGAGGGGTTTCCATAAAATTCCTTAAAGTAGGGGGCCATGGCCTCAAATACTTTGGGATGAACGGGAGTCCCGGCCACGTGGTCCATGTAAACCACAGACATAATTTATCCTTTTGCTCCTCTTTATATTTTGATGATTTTACTCGGGAAAAAGATTCGTTATCCTACCAAATCAATCCAAATCTTTATGCTCTGGCCTGCTCATTATTATCCTTATTTCCAAAAAAATTCGCAAGGGCAAAAGTTCAGGCCTGCAAATGAGCCAGGGGATGTTAGAATTTGCCAGAATAGAGTTGCCAATCTTCCTGGATCAACTTAAAATAATCATGAGCGAAAATGTAGTTACCTCTCTTGCGCACCCTATCTCGCCGAGAAGGAAAGACGAATAGGAGCCGCAGGGGGCAAAAATCCATGAGAGTTTTCATCACGGGCGGTACCGGGTTTGTGGGAAAGGCCCTGACCCCTGCCCTTAGCCGCGAGGGGCACGAAGTAACGATCCTGACCCGCTCAGGGAAAAGAGTCGAAAGATTACCCCCCAATGTTTTCATGGTTGAAGGCAACCCCACCCAGAAAGGGAACTGGCAATCGGCTGTAAAAGAAAATGACGCCGTGATCAACCTCGCCGGGGCATCCATCTTCACCAGGTGGACTGACGAGGCGAAAAAGTTGATCCGGGAGAGTCGGTTGCTCACCACCCGGAACCTCGTTGAGGCAATGCAGGAGAGCAGAGTTAAGACCTTCTTCAGCACTTCGGCAGTGGGGTATTATGGATTTACCGGGGATGAAATTCTGACGGAAGAATCTCCTCCGAGCAGGGATTTTTTGGCCCTGCTGGCCCAGGATTGGGAAAAAGAAGCGTGGAAAGCCCGGGAAAAGGATTGCCGGGTTGTGCTTACCCGATTTGGCATCGTGCTGGGCAAAAAAGGAGGAGCCTTGAGTCAGATGATCCCTCTCTTTAAGAAATATCTCGGGGGGCCCTTGGGAAGCGGAAAGCAATGGTTTTCCTGGATTCATATGGAAGACCTCGCCCGAGCCTATTTATTCCTCATGGACCATGCCGAGATATCCGGCCCGGTGAATTTCACCTCGCCCGGTCCAGTGCGAAACAAAACCCTGGCTGAGGCTCTCGGGAAAGCCCTGGGTCGGCCATCATTTTTGCCTGCCCCTGGTTTCTTGCTAAGAGTAGTCCTGGGGGAATTTGGTGCGGTATTACTCGAAGGACAAAGGGTGATCCCCCAGAAGCTCTTAAAGAATGGGTTCCAATTTCGCTACCCGGACATAGACGGTGCCCTGGAACAGATCATTCAGGCCGGGGGGGATTGAAGGAATGGAATGCCTGGACGCAGATGAACACAGCGCGGCACTGTGGCAACCAAAAGAAAAAGCATTTTAATCACCCCCTCACCCCATCCCTCTCCCCCAGGGACGGGGAAGGCGTGAAAAAATTGCCTTTTATTCGTCACCCCGGTGAAAACGGCTCGACTGAGCCTGTCGAGAGCCTCCGGGTCGAACGACTCGCCGAAGTCCGCGGTCCAGGCAGTTCTTAATGGCTTGAAAATACTGGATTCCCGCTTTCGCCGGAATGACGGGAAAAAGACGCAAGTCGATTTTTTCACAGCTTCGGGAGAGGGGAGGGTGAGGGGGAAAACGACTGGAAAATTTGGTTAACAAAATTTGAAGAAACAGAACGTTAGCAGTAAGATATTCAATTTTATAAACAAACAAACCTCTTTCTGCGTTTATCAGCGAAAATCTGCGTCCTAACCGAGAAAAGAAAAATGAAAGCAGAGATCATCGCCATTGGAACTGAACTGCTGCTCGGGCAGATTGTGGATACGAACTCTGCCCATATTGCCCAGCAATTGACCACCGTGGGCCTGGATTTGCATTTCAAGTCTACGGTGGGAGATAACCTGGAACGGCTGAAGACCACTCTGCAAACTGCCCTAAGCCGATCGGATTTTATCATTACAACGGGAGGTATTGGCCCGACCCTCGATGACGTGACCCGGGAGGCTGTGGCTGAAGTTTTGGGCCGGCCGCTGGTTTTTCAACCCCACCTTTATGACCAGATCAATGATTTCTTCCGGCGCCTGGGCCGGACAATGAGTCCCAACAACCGCAAGCAAGCCTACATCCCCGAAGGAGCAATTCCCATCGAGAACCCGGTAGGAACAGCCCCGGGCTTTATCGCCGAACACAACGAGAAAGCGATCATTGCCGTTCCGGGTGTGCCCCATGAGATGCGCCACTTTATGGAGCACAGCGTGCTGCCGTATCTCCGGGGAAAATTGGGCGTTCGGGAAGTGATCGTTTCTCGCGTCCTCAAGCTTTTCGGGATCGGAGAGAGCGTCGTGGATGAGCACCTCAAAGACCTGATCGAGAAGGGGGTGAACCCAACGATCGGCCTTCTGGCTCATACGCAGATTGGGGAGATCCACGTTCGTCTCACAGCCAAAGCTGCGGATAGGACCGAGGCTCTTGACCTGATTTCTCCCTTAGAAGCGGAAATTCGGAGGCGTTTAAAAGACTCCATATTCGGTTCTGATGAAGAGACTTATGAAAGTGTGTTGAGTTCCCTCTTACGTAGGGCTGGCCTCAGCCTGGCAGTGGCCGAGACTGGCTTCGGCAGCTCGGTCATCCAGACGCTGAAATTGATGGAAGGAAATACAGAATTCTTCCGCCTGGGCCTGACCGTCGTCGACCTTGGAATGGCCAAAAGATTGCTCCATGTACCCGGGTCCCTTTTTAAAGATGGGGAGATGATCAGTGCGGAAGTGGCTAAGGCCCTGGCTGAGGGCGTGCGCCACATTTCTGGAGCCGATCTGGGATTGGGTTTAACCGGCCGGGCGAGTAAAAGGAAAGAGGAGGATCATCTGATCTACATTGCTTTAGCCCATTCTCAAGGAACAGACTGCCTGGAGCAGCACTGGCCCTCTGCCATGCGGTTCATCGAAAATCGCATGACCAAGATGGCCCTGGCCCAAGTACGGAAATACATTCTAAGATAGGGGTCAAGGGTCCAAGGCGCCTCACGACTTACGGTTATTCTTTCAGACCTTCAATGAAGGCCCGCACATTTTTCCCCAGCACAGCATGGTTATATCCACCTTCGAGAATGGCGAAGCGCCGGCCCTGACAGACTTTCTGCGAACAGGTTTTGATCAGCGATCCGATGGTCCTGTAATCCTCTGTCGTTAAGAGCCCTCCCCAATCTTCTACGTGCCGGTCAAATCCCGCAGAAACTGCCAGGATGTCGAAGCCCTCTACTCGCTCCAGGCGCTTTTGCACGGATTCTACGAATTGTTTCCCCTGGGATCCTGCGGGGTGGAAATAGACTACCTGTGATGTTCCCTGGAAGGAGTTTTCCGTTCCGTCTCCGAAATGGAGGTCAAAATCTATAATGAAAGCCTTCTTAACCTTTCCCTCTCGCATCAGCTTCTTGACGGCGACGGCCATGTTGTTGAAGTAACAGAATCCCCAGCAGGAATCAGGGCTGGCGTGATGACCTGGAGGACGAATGAGCCCGAAGGCTGGCTGATCTTGGCAGGCCATCTCCGCGGCCATGATTGCTCCGCCAGCAGAGAGTAACCCGATCTCATAAATATGGTTGGATCTTTTGATGCGTTCGATGTGATCTGGCGTATGTACCAGAGCTAAATCTTTTTCCGCTGCCGGAGGAGGTGCGATCCAATCGAAATCATTCCCCAGAGCCTTAACGATGGCCTCCATCCTCCCGGCCGCTGCTGCCGGGTCGGCCGTGTAAACTTCATAGAAACGCTCGTGGAATATAACTTTCATTCCTACCTCCCTTTAAAGTCCGGCTTGCGTTTCTCGAAGAAGGCCTGCACTCCTATCCGCGGCCAAGGCGATGTTACATCCTGCGCCAATCGCCGGGCCATTAACAGAAGCGATAATCGCTTCATAAGCCATCCTCTATTCTCCAAATTGCTGATACTTCCTTAAAGTTCCTCCAGAATTTTTTCGCACTCCTGCTGCACACTCTTATCCTTCGTCGTGCCGGCCAATACCCTCAGTTTTCCTTTGAACCCTCTCTGTTCCATTAGGCTGCGCTTTTCATAAATTTCTCTCATTGCTGCCAATGCTTGTTTCACCCATGTCATGTCCTGGTAGTCGAGCATCAGAAGGAGGGAACCCCATTCGTCGGGCAGGCCGAATTGCTGGAGGAAATTTTTCGCCGCTCCTTGGAATTCAGGAGTTCCGTATTTTTCATGCATGGCCGTGTGCGCTGCCTTGTAAGCTTCCGTTCCTTTCTTCCCCTGGAAGAATTTTTCCGCTTCCCGCAGGTGCTGCTTCTTCCCCCATTCTGAGCGCAGGGTGCGTTCTTGGAAACTTTTCCGATCCCGGCTCACATGCCGGCTGCGATCACGGAGCCTATCAATATCGCGCCAGCTTGGTTTTTCCCGATCGTCGTCATCGTAGGGGTTCATAGTTTATTTCCTCCAGAATGATTATTAAACAATGAGCAATGGTCAATGGTCAGCCGTCAATGATCAATGAAAGATTCTCAGACTCCACTGTACGCAGAGAACCCCCCATCAATGGGAATGACCGCTCCGTGGACGAATTCCCCTGCTGGTGAGAGAAGCCAGAGCACTACGCCCATAAGGTCTTCGGGCGTACCGAAGCGTTTCATCGGCGTATGTTCGATGATAGATTTCCCCCGGGCGGTTAGGTTTCCGGTTTCTTTGTCTGTGAGCAGGTAGCGGTTCTGCTCCGTAAGAAAAAAGCCGGGGGCCAGGGCATTGACCCGAATCTTGGGAGAATAATTCTGGGAGAGATGCACGGCCAGCCACTGGGTAAAATTGCTCACGGCTGCCTTGGCCGCGGAGTAGGCCGGCACCCGGGTAAGCGGGCGGAATGAATTCATGGAAGAGATGTTCAGGATAACACCCTCCCCCTGCTGAGCCATGGCTTTTCCAAAGACCTGGCTGGCCAGTAAGGTACCGGTGAAATTCAAATTAAAAACCCACTGAAAGGCGTCCCGGGGTAGGTCGAAAAAGGAGAGGTCGGCGGAAGTGGTGGCCTGGGGCCTATTGCCACCTGCGCCATTGATCAGGATGTCTACCCGGCCAAATTTTTCCAGCACTTTTCCGCAGACTTTTTCCAGGCTTTCCTTATCCAGGACGTCTGCCTGGAAAGGAATGGCTGCTCGACCGGCCGATGAAATCTCCTCCGCCACCTTTCTCGCCGCGGGCTCGAGGATGTCCAGAACAGCCACCCGCGCTCCAACGCGGGCCATTGCCCGGCACATGGCTCCACACAGAATCCCCCCGCCCCCTGTGACTACGGCGACCTTATCCGAAAGCCCGAAAAGTGCTCCCAGGTATTCTTTATCCATCATTCCCTCCCTTAGAGGCCTCCCCCAAAGCCTTTAATCAAAATCCTGAAATACATTATTCCTTTTATCTTTCTTCGTCAAGAACCTGCTGCCCAGACATCCGATTTGTTTGGAAGTAGATAAAAAAAGAGGGATTAGGCCAACAAAGACCCAACCCCTCTTTAACATTATATTTGCTTTAAAGGGTTTTCAGAGTCTGGGGTTTCTTCTTCTCAAGCTTTAGCTCCCTCTTCCCTCTTAGTCTTGGATTGGAGGTACTTTTTCAGAAGGAGCATAACATTCTCTTCGTCTTCCGGAATCTGGATGTCGGCATCCTGACTTAAGCGGTGCAGAAGGATAACCGGGTCCAGGATTTCCCCACAGATGACGCAATGCCATCCAAAGAAGATACTGTTCACATCGTAAAACTTCTCAAAGATCATTCTGCCGCCGCACCTCAAACAGCGGGCAACCTCTTTGCCCTTATCCAGATTAGCCGTGGGTAACATTACTTTCTCTCCTTCAAGATTACTTAGAAAATAGAATGCTTCTTTTGTCTCGCAATTAAAGCTAAGGGAAAATATGAGGGAAATAAATGGGGTGAATCCTGTATTTTAAGGTGAGGAATCCTGTATTTCGAATATTAACCTTCTTCAGAGTGTTTATGCGGATGGGACGTAGTTCCGATAATTCCGTTAGGGTATAAGCAATCTGCCAAATGTCAATGTCCAGAACTAACCCTTGAATTATTTTGCCTGGAAGGAAAGATGATGGTGTGAAGTTAATCGATTTCGCGCAATAACTCTTCCAGTAAGTCCTGAATTCCCAGTTCCCTGGCCCATTTCTGAACATATTGCCGGTCCAGATCCCTTCCCCGCACCTTCGCCACGCTCAGGGCATCAGAGAACTGTCTTTCAGAGCTTCCAGCTACCGCAGCGTATGTTAATCCCAGTTTATGTGGTGGAAAATCAATCGTCTCACAAGAGGCGATTATCGCTTTGGGGTTTTGGGCCCCATTTTCGAGGATCGAATGATCTTGCTTAGCTGTTCATGTTTAAGCACTGAAAATAGGGCCCTGCATCGTGAAAGATTCTTCTCTTGCTTCGCCAAACTATTCCTTTTCTGGGCGATAATCAATTTATGGACAAATAGAAATTTCGGGCAGGGTATCCGGAGGAAGTCAGCGAAGATGGTGCCTGGAGCCTTCGGACAGGATAATACTTATTTTGATAGCACCACTTTAAGAAAAATACCTTTATCCTCCAGGCAATTTTTCGAAAAATTAATTTCGGGGAATGAAAGTATCTCCTTAACATCTCCGAGGAGCACAGAAGAGTGAGCCCTTATTACGTTCAGGAAGAAAAAAGATAAGAACCAGCCATACTTCTTTCTTAACTGGGTGTTTATTTCTTTTGTCGTATCCCGTCTTATGTCGTAGATCCATGCTTCGCTGTTATCTTTAAGGACGCGATGAATCTCTTTTAGGCATTTCGTGGGTTCCATCCAATGATGGAAGCTACCAGTGCTTAACACAAAATCAAAATATCCTGCCTCAAAAGGTAGATTTGCTGCACTGGTTAGTTGAAACTTTACGCGTTCAGTTAGTCTCATATTTTCTTTATTCATACCAGCTATCTTTACCATGGCAGGAGAGATGTCAATACCTATGATTTCTAGATTTTGGGATCTTTTGGCGATCTCGATTGGCAGATAGCCTGGACCTGTTCCTATATCCAGTATCCTCCCTGAGGATATTTTTGAACAGACTTCCTCTGCTACCTCTTTGTAGAAATCTTTTAGCAGGGGGCTTTTTGCCGCAATGAGCGAGTATATCTTGGCGCCGGGATTGGGAATGCCTTCAATTTTGAAATTTTTTTTCACACCAGGTTCCTAACAGCCACAATTTCATCCAACGGAGGCAGCGGGTTATAGTCAAGCGATTAGGGGTGATGGTGCCGAAGCTCCCCGGGCAACTCAATCAGATTCCGTCCGATAACAGAGGGAAAGCGGGTTGGGAAGGAGCCAATTATTGGATTTTATTGGCGTCCCCAACGGGATTTGAACCCGTGTTACCGGCGTGAAAGGCCGGTGTCCTTGGCCTGGCTAGACGATGGGGACTTGATTCGACAAGAATTTAAGTTACATTAAAAAGCTGTCGATGTAAAGCAAAAATAATGATATAATCGGAGCATGAAAAGAATGAAGAATAAATTGATCTTTCTGCTGACCTTCTCTTTAGGCCTTCTTTTTATTCCTTCCTGGCCTACAGCCGTGGATGCGCAAATTTACAAGTATATAGATAAGAGGGGGACCGTTCATTTCACCGACCGTTGGGAATCCATTCCCAAGGAGTACCGGAATCAAATTGAGACCATAAAGGAAAGCCCCAGTCCTGAGGTCTCGGCCCAACCTTCAGAAAAGGAAGAGAGAAAGGAAGGTGGGGAGACCCCGCCAGGAAAAGAAAAAGAACAGATCAGCCCGGAAAAAATGGCTGAGGTAAAGAGAAAAGAAGCAGAGGCCAAGGCCGCTCAAGAAAAGGAAGCCCGAGAGAAAAAGCTTAGGGCTCAAGAGGAGAAAATAAAACGTATCGAGGAGCTAAATAAGCAGATAACCGCCAAGCAAGAGGAGATCAATAAGCTGCGGACCACTTGGATGGTCTATGATCGAATTAATTATAACCGGTTGAGCCAAGAGATAGAAGCTCTCCAGAAAGAAGCCCAATCTATACAAGAAGCCCTGACTGAAGAGAGAAAATAGCACCTCCTAAGCTTGAATAGCTCCACTTTATTTACCCTCAAATCTCTCAGTTTCTTCGTTTCTTAAACCACCTAAATATTTCCATCTCCATCCTTTTTCATATATAATCGTTCGTGACGGAGGGGTCATCCGCGAACCATGAAAATCCCCCCGTGCCCCCCTTTATCAAAGGGGGGTTGGGGGGATTTGGAGATATTTTCTAACTAATTTGTCGCGCACTTCTCATAGGCCAAAGGAGGAGATTGATGATGGTCAGGCAATTGTTTCATGAAGAACACGAGATCTTCCGCCATTCGCTGCGCAGTTTTCTGGAAAAAGAGGTTAAGCCCAATCTCGACGAGTGGCGAAGGAATCGTCAGATTCCTCGGGAGATCTGGCGTAAGATGGGGGAGCAGGGATTCATCGGCTACTGGCTGGACGAAAAATATGGCGGAGTGGGAGCGGATTTTGTTTACTCGGTAGTCCTTATCGAGGAACTCCATCGCTGCGGAGCCTGGGGCCTGGCCACGGGGGTGGGAGTACACAACGACATCACCATGCCGTACATCGATATCCTGGGAAATGAGGAGCAGAAGATGCGCTGGCTCCCCAAATGCTGCACTGGCGAGTATATCGCGGCCATCGGCATGACCGAGCCAGGGGCTGGCTCAGACCTTCAGGCCATCCGCACCACGGCCATTCGAGATGGAGACGAATACGTCATCAACGGCCAAAAGACCTTCATTACAAACGGATACTATTGCGACCTGATCGTCCTGGCTGTAAAGACCGATCCCAGGGTCCAACCCCCCTACAGGGGAGTCTCTTTGATCGTCGTCGAAAACGGGACCCCTGGCTTCATCAAGAGCCGCAAGTTAGAAAAAATGGGCCTCCATTCTTCGGATACAGCCGAGCTATTCTTCGAGGACTGCCGGGTTCCGGCCTCTAACCTGCTCGGCAGAGAGGGCGATGGCTTTGTCCCTATGATGCGCAACTTGCAGCAAGAGCGGCTGGTCTCTGCCCTGGGGGCTGTGCTCAGCGCGGAACGGATGCTGGAGATCACCGTCGAGTACTGTAAGAACCGGATGGTTTTCGGCAAGGCCGTATCAAAACACCAGCACAATGCCTTCAAAATCGTAGAGATGGCTACGGAGATTGAGATGGCTAAGGATTTCAGTTACCAGCTGGTACTGGATCATCTGGAAAAGAAGGACATCACCAAGAGAGTTTCCATGGCCAAGTGGTATAATGCGGAGCTGGCCAATCGGGTTGCCTACCACTGTGTCCAGCTTCATGGCGGATATGGCTACATGGAGGAGTATGAAATCTGCCGCGACGCTTTGGATGTGCGCATGGGAACCATCGGTGCTGGCACCACCGAGGTTATGAAAGTGATCATTGCCCGGATGATGGGGTTGTAAAGGCAGCCTTTATTGACATATTGCCAAGACGCTCTTCGGTTTGGCGATCTTTGTGGTGGTCGCTCCAAAGCTGCTGAAGAATCTGCGTGGCTTTAAGAGAAAAGAAAAGGGTTGAGGGATATGCCGGATCTTCAGGCAGCGTATTGGGAGGCCAGGTATGAGAGGGAAGGGAAGATCTGGGGGGATAATCCTTGTGGGGCCGCGGTAGAAGCGGGGAAGATCTTTGGGAAGTATCGGTCGAAGAGAATTCTCCTCCCAGGATGCGGGTACGGCCGGAACGCGAGATACTTTGCCCGGCAGGGGTTCAGGGTGGCCGGGTTCGACATCTCGACTTGGGCTGTGGAGAGGGCCCGGGAAGAGGCCAAGCGCGATGCTCTGCAGATTGAATACGAGGTCGCGGATATTCTCCATCCGCCCTCTTGGCCCAAGGCTTTCGGCGGCATATTCTCCTTCAACCTCCTGCACCTCTTCGGAAAAGAAGAGCGGTCTTCCATCGCCCGATGGTTTCATCGGACTCTTAAGGGGGGAGGCATCCTGGTCTTGACATCCATGTCCCTGCGGGACCCAGACTTCGGCAGAGGGGAGGAAGTTGGACATCATACCTTCGAGAGCAAGAAAGGGCGCCCGGTTTTCTATTTTGACGAAGAGGATATACGTCATCTCTTCCAGGGGTGGTTCCGGATCTTACGGCTGGAAGAGATGCGAGAGCATGAGGACCACGGAGGCAGGAGCCACTTCCACTGGATGTGGTTATTGGTGGGTGAAAAGGCGCCCTCTCTGAATCTTTAGACGAGACCCCCTGCTCAACCTCTGGAGAACCCTGCGGTCAAAGAAGCCTAATCCCGCTTCTTGATTCCTGGCGAAAATCAAAAGCTAAAATTTGAAATACCAAAGAGGCGAAGGTAAAATAGCCTAATAATGGATTTTGGCAGCATTGAAAGAATTTTAACATGGCGAAAATTACGTTGACAGGGAAAAGGGGCTGAAATATTGTAGGATGGGTTTTTGCAGAGGGGAAATTTCAGGTAAAAGATTCATATCATTGACTTCCAATCGAAATGCCTGTAGATAGAATTCAAAAGGGATCGCCAGAGAAGGAAAGGATTCTTCCATGTTAAGTCGAGAGATCCGGCGAGAGTTTGCGGCCATTGTCGGGCAGGAACGGCTGAGGACATCCCAAGAAGACCTCTTGACGTATGCTTATGACGCTTACGTTAAGGAATACATTCCGGATGCCGTCCTATTTCCCAAGTCGACCGTAGAGGTCTCGCGGCTCATGAAAGTGGCCAGCGCCCATCAAATACCCGTCACGCCGCGAGGGGCTGGGTCTGGTCTGGGGGGAGGCTCTTTGGCCAAAAGGGGAGGGGTCGTGCTGTGCTTTACGATGATGAACCAAATCTTGGAGATCAACACCGCCAACCGCTATGCCATTGTTGAACCAGGAGTGGTCATCTCAGAATTCCAAAAGGAAGTGGAAAAATTGAACCTCTTCTACCCGCCCGACCCGGGAAGCGCGACGGTGGCCACCATGGGCGGATCGGTATCGATGAATGCCGGAGGATTGCGGGGAGTGAAGTATGGTGTCACCCGCGACTATTTGATGGGGCTGGAGATCGTCCTCCCGTCGGGGGAGGTGATGAATGCTGGAAGCATTACCGCAAAAGATGTCACAGGCTATGACCTCACCCGTCTGATCTGCGGTTCAGAGGGTACGTTAGCTCTGGTGACCAAGATCATCGTCCGACTTCTTCCCAAGCCAAAAGCCAGGCGGACCCTGCAGGCCATCTACGACCACATCGATGACGCTGGAAACACGGTGGCCAAGATCATCGCAGCCGGCGTCATTCCAGCGAGCCTAGAGCTGATGGATAGGATGATCATTAAGGCCCTGGAGGATTTTGCCCACTTGGGCCTTCCCCTGGATGCAGAGGCAGTCTTGCTAATCGACGTGGACGGAGACCTGGAGGCAGTGGAGAAGCAGGCCAAGATGGTGGCTGAATTTTGTAAGAGTCAGGGGGCGCGGGATGTACGCGTCTCGCAATCGGAGAAAGATAATGAACAGCTCTGGATGGCCCGGCGGTCAGCTTTTGGAGCTGTAGCCCGGATGCGCCCGACCTGCGTGATCGAAGATGCCACAGTCCCAGTGAGCTACCTGACCTCGGCCATCAAAAAAGTCATGGAGATTTCCGAGGGGAATCGCGTGCAGATTGCTGTTCTGGCCCATGCGGGGGATGGCAACCTCCATCCTTTAGTCCTCTGCGATCAACGGGACAAGGAGGAGATGGAACGGGTGGAGAAGGCCATGGATGAAATCGTAGATTACGCCATGTCCGTAGGGGGTACGCTTTCGGGTGAGCATGGTATCGGCATTGCCAAAGCCAAGTATCTGCCCAGGCAATTAAGCGGGACGGCCCTGGAGATGATGCGGGCCATTAAGAAGACTTTCGATCCCCAAGGAATCTTAAACCCTGGCAGTTTTCTGGAGCATGGGCGTGATCGCTAAGAAGATCAGGGAGGAAGTCTACAGCTGCATTAAATGCGGGCTTTGCCTTACACCCTGCCCGGTGTACAAGCAGCTTTACTTCGAGGCGGCCTCGCCCCGGGGAAAGGTGCAGTTGATCAAGAACATCTTCGAAGGCAGATTAGAACCCTCGGAGAATTTTCATCGGCTTCTCTTCACCTGTTTGCTCTGCGAGACCTGCACAGTGAATTGCCCCAGCGGCTTGAAGATAGACCGCCTGATGAAGGCCATGCGTGCTGAGCTCGTGGAGAAGTTCGGATTGCCCTGGCAGAAAAGGGTCCTCTTCAACCTCTTAGTAAGCAATCGCCTGCTTCCTTTTTTCTTATTTTGGGGGCGAATTCTTGGGAAAACCTTCTTTTCCCTGATTTCAAAGAGTGGCAAGGTGGGGACCATTCCCTATGCCAAACTCCCGCAACTGAACCCCAAATCCTTGCGAGACCAATATCCGGAAGTACTCACTGTGGCCGAACCCAAGGGCAAGGTGTTGTATTTCACGGGTTGTGCCACCAACTATCTTTTCGAAGAAGTCGGCCATGCGGTGATCGATGTTTTGCAACACCTGGGCGTGGAAGTGATCATTCCCAGGGAACAGATGTGTTGCGCATTGCCAATCTTTCTGGCCGGGGCGCGGAAGATGGCTTTGAAGAACATTGAGAAAAACCTCGAGCTTTTCAACCGGGAGGACGTGGATACGGTAATCGTTGACTGCGCTACCTGCGGGGCAGCCCTGAAGAAGGAATACGCCCATATTCTGGAAGAAATGGGGGAGAGCGCGGAGGCAGCGAGGGCTTTGGGAAGAAAGGTCCTGGACATCTCTCAGTACCTGTTGCGCTTTGAGCTGGAGGAGTTCCTCCAGCCAATCCGGGTGCGCGTGACCTATCACGACCCCTGTCACCTCCTGCGCAGCCAGAGGGTAAAGGAAGAACCCCGCAGTTTGTTGAAGCGCATCCCGGGCATGGAATTTGTGGAAATGGCTGAGGCAGACGTCTGTTGTGGGGGAGGGGGGGCGTTCCAGTGGGAACATCCCGACATCGCTTCCGGGATCAGCAGGGGGAAAATCAAATCTATCCGAGAAACAAAGGCCAGTTTTGTAGCCTCGGGTTGTCCAGGATGCCGCCTGCAGATCTATGGAAACTTGGGCGATGAGCCCATTAGAGTAGTTCACCCTGTTGAGCTTTTGGCCAAAGCCCTGCGTTGAACATGGATTTAGAAGTCAGACGATTAAAGCTCGGTGAGAAGATCAAGGAACTTCGCCTGAGGAAGCACTATACCCTGAGGCAGGTTGCGGGAAAGACCGGCCTCTCAATCGGGCTCTTGTCTCAAGTCGAGAACAATGCCGTCTCCCCGCCTGTAGCCACCCTTCTTAGGATCGCCAAGGCTCTGGATGTAAACATTGGTTATTTTTTTCGCGAGGAAGAATCGAAAGAGCGAGCCGTGGTGGTGCGCAAGGGAGAGCGAAAGAGAGTTTTTCGCCGCATGCCTGCCCAGCATGAACAAAGCGGGTACACTTACGAGGCTTTGGCTTACACGAGAAATGCCAAACACATGGAGCCTTTCTTGGTGGAGTTTGAACCCAAGAAGAAAGAAGAACTCATCTTTTTGAACCACGGGGGCGAGGAATTTCTTTTTCTCTTCCGCGGCCGCTTGGCCTTTCATTATGATCGAGAGGAGACGATCTTAGAGCCGGGGGATAGTCTTTATTTCGATTCGAGTATTCCCCACGGCTTTCGAGCCCTGAGGGGCAAGAAAGCCCAGGGGATTGTGGTGTTGTATTCGGAGGAATGAGAGAGAGGAGTTTGGCCATGATCGAGATCCGGATCCACGGGCGGGGAGGGCAGGGGGCGGTGATTGCCTCAGAGGTTTTGGCCTCCGCCTTTTTCAAGGAGGGGAAATTTGTCCAGGCTTTCCCGGCCTTCGGAGTAGAGCGCCGGGGCGCTCCTGTGACCGCCTTTACTCGGGTAGATGACCAGCCCATTCGCATCCGCAACTTTATCTATGAGCCAGATCACATCATTATTCTTGACCCTACCCTGATCGAGAGTACCCAGGTGGATTCAGGACTGAAGGAGAATGGCTGGATTATCATCAACACAGATCGCCCGCCCAAAGCCTTCGGGCAATTCTCCAAGTTCCGGGTAGCCACGGTGGATGCCAATCGGATCGCCATCGAAAACAAGTTAGGTTCTCCCACGGCTCCCATCGTGAATACCGCCATTTTAGGAGCTTTTTCCAAGATCACCGGGATGGTCTCAGTGGACGCGGTGATCGAAGCGGTGAAAGAATTTGTTCCGTCGAACAAGGCTGGCAATGCGGCGGCCACAAAAGAGGCCTATGACCGGGCCAAAGCATGAAAGAAAGTAATGAGTGCTGATGGATGAGTAACGAGTAAAAGAATTGACTCAGTCCTCATTACTCGTTACTTTTCTGAGGGGTGAACATGGCCGAGCAAATCATATTTAAACGGGAAGAGGACTTGCCTTATCAGCCCGTCTCCCTCGCCTCCATGACCTGGAATAAAACGGGGAGCTGGAGATACCTCAGGCCCCGCTTCGAGAACAAGATCCCCCCATGTAACGAAGGGTGTCCGGCGGGTCAGGATATCGAAGGAGCGATGGTCTTGATGGGCAAGGGCAAAGTCTTGGAAGCCTGGGAGCTTTTAAAGGAAGAGAATCCTTTCCCGGGGGTTTGTGGGCGAGTTTGCTTCCATCCCTGTGAATCCTCCTGCAACCGGAAAGATTTCGATGAGGCCGTATCCATCAATGCCTTAGAGCGCTTTCTGGCCGATGCGGCCTCCAAACAGGGAAGAAGGTTGAGGAGGGAGCGGGAAAAGCGGAAGGGGAAAATTGCCATCGTCGGGTCCGGGCCTGCGGGTTTGACCTGCGCCTATCACTTAGCGCGGATGGGTTACGGAGTTATGATCTTTGAGGCCTTGCCTGTTCTGGGAGGGATGCTTAGGGTAGGAATTCCAGACTATCGGCTTCCCAAGAAAGTCCTGGAGGAAGAGATCGACCAGATCCTGGACCTGGGGGTGAAGGCTGAGATCAATGTGCGATTGGGCCAGGATTTTTTGCTGAGCGACCTTGCAGAATACCAGGCTGTATTCCTGGCCATGGGCAATCATCGGAGTAAGAGCATGGGAATTCCAGGGGAAGAGGCCCCAGGGATCATGAGCGGAGTTGAGTTTTTGAGGAATGTCAACCTGGGTAAGGAAGTAGTCTTGGGAAAGAGGGTAGCCGTGATCGGCGGCGGCAATACAGCCTTCGATGCCGCGCGCTGCGCCCTGCGCCTGGGAGCCAAACCCTTCATCCTTTACCGGCGGACGCGAGAAGAGATGCCGGCCTTTCCTGGAGAAATTGCAGAGGCCGAAGAAGAAGCCATTGAGATCTCCTACCTGGTCTCGCCCGTGCGCTTGATTGCCGAGAACGGAAGGATTTCCCAATTGGAATGCGTGAAGAATCGGTTGGGCCCAGCAGATGAAGACGGTCGGCGGCGGCCAGTGGAAATCAAGGGATCGAACTTTTTCCTGGAGGTTGATCGAGTCATCTCGGCCATTGGCGAGGAAGCAGACCTTTCTGCCCTGCCGAAGAAAGTCGGCATCAAAGAAAACGCTGTCCTCACAGACGAGCGGGGAGCTACGAAGCAAAAAGGAGTATTTGCCGGAGGTGACATCACTCATCAGCCGCGCACAGTGGTACATGCCATCGGCTCCGGCAAACGGGCGGCCATCTTCATCGACTGCTTCCTGAAGGGGATTCAATGGCAGGGCCTCTTTGAGGCCATCCGTATCGGAGAGCGCGGAAGCCTTTCCATGAAACGCTACTTACAAGGAGAAAATGAACGCGCCGAAATGAGCTCGAAAACAGTCCACTTCAAAGACCTGAATTTGGATTATTTTGACTATAAGAAACGCAAAAAGATGCCCAAAGCGCAGCCTTCCAAGCGCCTGGGGTCTTTTGCAGAGGTTAATCTCGGATTTTCCGAGGAAGTAGCCGTAGAAGAAACGGGGCGTTGTTTCAACTGCGGCGTTTGCAATCTTTGCGACAATTGCTACATTTTCTGCCCGGATGTGGCCATCCTGAAGCAGGGAGAAGAGCAGGCGAACATAGTGGACTATGATCATTGCAAGGGATGCGGGATTTGCGTGCAAGAGTGCCCCCGGGATGCCATGGCCATGGAGGAGGAACAGAAATGAAGAAGATTATGGTGGGCAATCATGCCGTTTCCTGGGGGGTGATGCTGGCGCGGGCCCAGGTGATCTCGGCTTATCCCATCACCCCCCAGACCACCATCGTGGAGGAGCTTTCCGTACTCTGCGCAGACGGAAGGTTAAAAGCCATCTTTATCCCGGTGGAGTCTGAACATTCAGCGATGGCCTGTTGCATCGGGGCGGCAGCGGCTGGAGTCCGTACTTTCACGGCCACATCATCCCAAGGGCTGGCCCTGATGCACGAGATGCTCCACTGGGCCAGCGGGGCTCGCCTGCCCATCGTAATGGCCAATGTTAATCGATCCTTGGGTTCCCCCTGGAATATCTGGGGGGAGCAGACGGACAGCCTTTCCCAGCGAGATACGGGCTGGTTGCAACTCTACTGCGAGAGCAATCAGGAAGTCCTGGATACCGTGATCCAGGCTTTCAAAATCGCGGAGGAGGTGCGCTTGCCGGTGATGCTGGTCCTGGATGCCTTTTTCCTCTCCCATACCGCCGAACCTGTGGAGATCCCCGAGCAGAGCCTGGTGGATGATTTCCTCCCTCCCTATCGACCAGAGTTTCGCCTGGATCCCGCAGAGGCGCATTCTTTCGGCTGCCTGACGCCTCCCGAGTATTTTATGGAGTTTCGGTACAAGATCCAACAGTCCATGATTCAAAGCCAGGGGGTCACTCAGCGGACAGATGAAGAATTCGGCCGAGCCTTCGGCAGGAAGTACGGGCTGATCGAACCCTACAAGTGCGAAGGGGCGGATTTGGTTTTAGTGACCTCCGGTACGATCGCCAGCACGGCCCGGGTGGTCGTAGATGCTTTACGGGAGAAAAGGCGAAAAGTGGGCATGGTGAAAGTGCGTCTATTTCGCCCCTTTCCCAAAGAAGAACTCTGGGCAGTGCTGCGCGATGCGAAGAAGGTCGCGGTGGTAGATCGGAATGTTTCCTTCGGAGTAGGGGGAATCTTCGCCCACGAGATCCGGGCGGCCTTCTGCAACGAGAAGGAGCGGCCGCCCATCTACAGTTACATTGCCGGGCTCGGTGGAAGAGACGTAACTCCGCAGGTATTGAATGATGCGGTTTACCAAACCTACAAACGCCCCCAGCCAGAAGAGCAGAGCATCTGGGTGGGGATGAGGAGTTCATAGGATATCGCAGATTGCAAATTGCAGATTGCAGATTGCAAAATGCAAAATGCAAAAGTTGAAAATAAGCCTGAAGAATATTTTACATTTTTCACTTGGCATTTGGCACTGGAAGGGAGTTTTTTATGTATGAACGAAGAGAATTGATGTATTCCGGCCACCTGGCCTGCGCTGGCTGCGGAGCAACGATTTCCATGCGCTATGCTTTAAAGGCGCTGGGGGAAAAAACCATTCTGGTCATACCGGCATGTTGCTGGTCGATCCTCGCCGGGCCATTTCCCTACACTGCTGTCCAGGTGCCTCTGATTCATACAGCCTTTGAGACTGGAGCCTCTACAGCCGCGGGTGTGAAAGCCGGTCTGGAAATTCGCGGAGATACGGAAACAACCGTGGCCGCCTGGGTAGGAGATGGGGGGACCTTTGACATCGGCATCCAGGCCCTTTCGGGTGCTGCCGAGCGGAATGACGACATCCTCTATTTCTGTTATGACAACGAGGCCTACATGAACACGGGCATCCAGAGGAGTTCGGCTACGCCCTTTGGCACATGGACGACGACCACTCCAGCCAATCATCCAAAAAGTCAACCCAAGAAGAATATGATGGAGATTATGGCCGCCCACCGCATCCCTTACGCGGCCACCTGCTCCGTTGCCTTTCCCGAAGACATGATGCGCAAGATCGCCAAAGCCAGAACCATCCGGGGAACCAGATTCATCCATATCTTCTCTCCTTGCCCCACGGGATGGAAGGCACCATCTTCCTTGGCTGTAAAGATTGCCCGTCTGGCTGTGCACACCAAGGTTTTTCCCCTCTATGAGGTAGAGGGAGGCGAGCGCTACAACATCAATGTGGAACCCAAGAACCTTCCAGTGGATGAATACCTTCGTCTCCAGGGCCGATTCAGTCACTTGACGGACGACGAGGTGCATACCATCCAGGAAACGGTTGATCGGGAATGGGAGCGCTTGGTCAAAAAAGCCCTGGATTAGTCGGTTTTCTGCTTTCCGAGGCAAAAGCTCGCCCCAGATTTTCTTATCATCTTTACTCCCTGCAACCTTATCTTTTTATTAAATTATATTAAATACTTCGCTTTGATTGCCGATAAGCTTGATGTGATCGATGCGGGAGAGGGAGTCTATTGTCGAGATAATACTGGGTTTGCCTTAGTTAGAGGAAAGGTAGGAGCAGGGCATGGCCAAAGCGAAGATCCTGGTTGTGGGAAATGAAAGGCCCGGGAAAAGCGACCTGAAGAGCCGCTTGATCCGTTTGGGGTATCCTGCCCCGCGGATTGTTTCTTCTGGGGCGGAAGCACTTCAGAGAGTTTCAGAGATCCAACCCGATCTTGTGCTGATGGATATTTCCCTCAAAGGAGAGATGGATGGGATCGAGGCCGCAAGACAGATTCGGGATCGATTTAACATCCCGGTAATTTATCTGGCTGCTGAAGCCGATGAAAAGGCTCTGGAACGGGCAAAGACTGCCGAGCCGATAATCTATGTTCGCCAACCTTTTTCCGAAAGAGAATTGCAGGTGGCCATCGAAATAGCCCTTTATAAGCATCAAATCGAAGAGAAGTATCGTATCCTGGTGGATCATGCGAATGAGGCCATCTTTATTGCCCAGGATGGGATAGTAAAGTTTCCCAATCCCAGTACTTTGGCCCTCATCGGCTATTCGGAAGAAGAGCTGGCTCAGATACCCTTTGTAAACCTGGTTCATCCCGAAGACCGGCAAATGGTCTGGGAGAGTCACCAAAAAAGACTCCAAGGAGAAGATCTTCCCCACATCTATTCCTTCCGGGTGCTGAATCGAACCGGCGAGGAATTGTGGGTACAACTCAATACCGTTCTGACCACCTGGGAAGGGCGGCCAGCAACCCTCAACTATCTTCGGGACATCACCCCCCTGAAGAAACTTGAACTTCAATTCCAGCAAGCGCAAAAAATGGAGGCCATGGGCACTCTGGCGGGAGGGATTGCTCATGACTTTAATAACCTCTTGATGGGGATCCAGGGTTATGTTTCTTTGATGCTTTTTAACATGGATTCCACCCATCCCCATCTGGAAAATCTTAAGAAGATTGAGGAACATGTTCGCAGCGGGGCGAGTCTGACAAGTCAGCTGCTCGGTTTTGCCCGCCGGGGGAAGTACGAGGTCAAACCCACTGATCTCAATCAGATCATCCAGAGAAGCTCGGAGATGTTTGAGCGCACCAAAAAGGAGATAAAGATTTATCGGAAATACCAGGAGGATGTCTGGATCGTGGAGGTGGACAGAGGACAGATTGATCAGCTCTTGCTAAACCTTTATGTCAACGCCTGGCAGGCTATGCCTGAAGGGGGAGACCTCTATCTGGAAACCAAAAATGTGAGCCTAAGCAAAGAATACATAAAGCCGTTTTGGGTGCGGCCGGGGGATTACGTAAAGATTTCTGTTGCGGACACGGGAACTGGAATGGATGAAAAGACCAAACAGAGAATCTTTGAGCCATTTTTCACTACCAAGGGAATGGGCCGAGGAACTGGGTTGGGCTTAGCTTCGGCCTATGGCATTGTCAAGAACCACGGCGGGTTCATCAATGTGTACAGCGAAAAAGGAAAGGGGACAACCTTCACCATCTACCTACCGGCCACGGGAAAGGAATTGAAGGAAGAGAAAAGGGGTTTATCCGAAGAACTCCTCCGGGGAACAGAGACCGTTCTTCTGGTGGATGATGAAGATGCGATCATCAACGTGGTAGAGAAAGCGCTGAATATGTTGGGTTATAGAGTTCTTATAGCCAGGGGAGGAGAAGAAGCCGCGGAGATTTACAGGAAAAATCAGCAGGAGATTGCCCTGGTTATTTTGGATATGATCATGCCCGGCATTGGGGGCGGAAAAGCGTATGACCTGTTAAAAGAGATCAATCCCCATGTGAGAGCCATCCTTTCCAGCGGGTACAGCTTTAATGGCGAGGCCGCCCATATCATTGCCAGGGGTTGCGAGGGTTTCATTCAAAAACCATTCGGGATTAAGGAGTTGTCCAAAAAAATCCGGGAAATTTTGGATAAGACTGATTGAGAGCTCTGGGGTAAACGATTGCGGGAACGGGTCGGGAAGGATGCTAACCCATGCCCCCCAAAAAATCGAAAAAAAATTGGGGAAGCATTTTTCAGCTAAGGAAATTGATTCGCACAAGATCAAGCTGAGAAAGGAAAAGGAGACGAAAATGGAAGGAAGGGAAACAAGGCCCCGTTTCGGGATTGCCAATTTCGAGAAGAGAAGACACCCGAGATTCTTATTGAATTTGCCGGTAGAGTATTATCGAATCAACTCGAACTTCCTCTATTCTGGTTCTACATTCAATGCCAGTGAAGGCGGGTTGATGGTTAAACTTCCTGAGCGATTGGGTATTGGTCAATATCTGAAGTTGAAGCTCTTTTTTTCGATTGGTCTTGATATGGATAGTATTGAAGCCCTTTCGCAGGTTGTTTGGGTCGATGACTTGGAGCAGGAGGAGGGTTATCGATATGGAGTGAGATTTGTCGCCATCTCCTCAGAGGATATGAGTAGGTTGAAGACATTTTTGAAAAAAGTCTCAAATTGACCCTTCTTTAAATTCCTTTCTATTCCGCCCTTCGCTCCATCCCGAAGTCTATCATCGTATAGCTAATGCTCATCTCCCATGGAGAATGGATCAAGGATTATTTCTATCGCAGGTGTAAATTTGACAGGAAATCTTACGGGGTGATATATTAAAAAAAATTAAATTAGAAAGGGAGGTACAGGAGATGTTTGAAGACTTGAGAGAATTCTCCAAGAAGTTAGGCTTACCCTCAGGGGACCTGAATGAACTGCCCACCTCGGGGCTGACCTTCCCGGATGGTGCCCATTTCCGAATTGAAGTTCCCACAGTAAATTCTCCAGATGGATTAAAGGGCCTGCTGGAGCAGGCGGCCAAAAACGGCATCACCATTAATCGGGTTGACGAGACCTGGGGAATTTTCCGGTATACCACTGCTCAGGTCAAAGAATTTTTAAAGGTGGCGAAGGAGAACAAGGTGGAATTGAATTTCTCCCACGGTCCAAGGGCGACGTATGATACCAGCGCAACCGTTCTTACACCCCAGGGGGTTGTTATGAGTTATCGCCTTCGGGGAATGGAGCAGGTCTTCCGGGCAGTAGAGGATATCCGCCGGGTCTTGGATTTGGGTGGAAGAGGTTTTTTGATATATGATGAAGGGCTCCTCTGGTTCCTGAATGAAATGAGAAAAGCAGGGAAGCTCCCCAAGGAGATCAAACTCAAACTCTCCGCCCATTGTGGTCATTGTAACCCTTTCTCCTTTAGATTGTTGGAGAGCTTGGGGGCGGATACTATTAACCCCGTGCGGGATTTGACCCTGCCCATGATTGCGGCCTTGCGCAGAGCTGTCAAGATTCCTCTGGATATTCATACGGACAATCCCCCGGGTTCCGGAGGGTTCATTCGAACTTACGAGGGTCCCGAGATGGTCAGGATTGCTTCTCCCCTCCACCTGAAGACGGGTAATTCCCGGGTGGGCGCTCATGGAATTCCCACTTCAGCCCAGGATGGCAGGAATATGGCGGATCAAGCATCGATCGTCGTAGAGACTATGAAGAAATATTTTCCCGAAGCAAAGCAGAGCAAGGCCGGAACGCCGGACATGGCCCTTCCTCTGTAAGTCCGTTCGGGAAGGCAAAACAAAAAGGGCTGGCTGTTGATCATCCAGCCCTTTTTCATATTCGCCCCTTGCCCAGTTGCTTATTTCCCCTTCCTTTTTGGGGATGAAAGTACCTTGAATTTTGTTTCCCCTTATAATAATCTTTACCTGATTTTTTCTGACGGGAAACTATTGGTTTAAAGCCAATTCCATCGCAGAGGGCAGCATGTCAGGCGGGGGGATGCCCAGAAGGTATCGCTTGGGCATAGACATCGGCGGAACCTTCACAGACCTCGTGCTTCTGGACGAGGCCAGGGGCAGGATAGAGATCGGTAAGATTTTGACCACTCCTGAGGATCTGGCCAAAGGTGTACTGGCCATCTTCCAGCGCATGCTGGGCGAGAAAAAAATCAATCCCGCTGAGATTCAATCCGCCATCCACGGAACGACGATAGCCACAAATGCCGTGATCGAACGCAGAGGAGCCAGAACCGGGCTCTTGACAACTCGGGGGTTCCAGGATGTCTTGGAGATCGGCCGGGAGATTCGCTACGACCTCTATGACATCTACCTCACCATGCCCGAACCTTTAGTGCCGCGCTTTCTGAGGAGAGAGATAAACGAACGGGTTGACAAAGACGGGAATATCCTGAAACCTCTGGAGGCATCCGAGGTGGAAGAGGTGGTTGAAGAATTGACCCAAAACGGGATAAAATCCCTGGCCATTGCCTTTCTCCACGCCTATGCTTATCCCGAGCATGAAAGGCAGGCTTCAGAGAGGATTCAGAGAGTTTTTCCTTCCCTCTCCGTAAGCCTTTCTTCGGGGGTAGCCTGTGAGATTCGCGAATATGAAAGAACCTCCACCACTGTGGCCAACGCCTACCTGCAGCCTCTGATGGAGAGCTACCTGGAAAATCTGCAATCGGGCCTTCGCCAGGATGGATACCAGGGAAGACTATTCATCATGATGTCCAACGGAGGAATCTCTTCCGTCGAGATTGCCAAAAAATTCCCCGTGCGACTGATCGAATCTGGGCCGGCTGCAGGGGCTTTGGCCGGAAGTTTTTTTGGAAATCTGATCAAAGAGAAAAACCTGATCTCCTTCGATATGGGTGGAACAACAGCCAAGGCCAGCCTCATCAAGAATGGAGTCCCCACTCTGGCCAATGAATTTGAGGCTGCCCGGGTCCACCGGTTCAAGAAAGGAAGCGGTCTTCCTTTAAGGATCCCATCGATCGAGTTGATCGAGATCGGGGCAGGCGGAGGTTCCATTGCCTATGTTGACAGCATGGGTTTGCTGAAAGTCGGGCCGCAGAGCGCGGGAGCGGAACCAGGGCCAGCCTGTTACGGCCACGGGGGGATGGAGCCAACGGTAACAGACGCCGATCTCTTGCTCGGATTTTTAAATGAAGAATACTTCCTGGGGGGTGAGATGAAGCTGGATCGATCGGCGGCCATAAAATCGATCCAGAAGATTGCCGAGCCCCTGAAAATGGAGATGGCCAAAGTAGCGGCGGGAATCTTTGAGGTGGTGAATGAAAACATGGCCACCGCCATCCGGATCCATATTGCCGAGAAAGGGGAAGACCCCAGGAAATTTTCTTTGATAGCCTTTGGCGGGGCAGGGCCCGTGCATGCCTACCAGGTGGCCAGGAGACTTCGAATAAAAAAGGTGATCTGCCCTCTGGGTGCGGGAACACTTTCTGCCTTGGGGATGCTGGCAGCTCCGCCCGCTCTCGATTTTGTGCAGGCCTACGTCTCTTCGATGGAAGAGATGGACTGGAAGAAGCTAAGTGAGATCTATCGGGCCATGGAAGAAGAAGGGGCACAGGTTTTAAAAACCGCCGGTGTAAAGGAAAAGGAAATGATCTATGAGCGGTCTGCCGATATGCGTTACATCGGTCAGGGCTATGAGATCAACGTACCCATTCCAGCGGGGCTTCTCAGAAAAAAAGATTCGCAGGAGAAGATCGAAAAAAATTTCTGGAGAGAATACCAGCGTCTTTATGGAAGATATGTGAAGAATGTTTCGATTCAGGGGGTTAACTGGCGGGTGTGGGCTAAGGGTCCCATGCCCAGGCTGAAGATGCACCTGAGCAGAGGCAGGGGGCTGGAAGGGATTAAGAGGGCATGGAAGGGAAAAAGGAAGGTTTTCTTCCCCGAAGAAAAAGGATTCATCGATACGATGGTATACGACCGATACCTCCTGAGACCAGGAGATCACTTTAATGGACCAGCGGTGCTGGAAGAAAGAGAATCCACCGTCGTGGTTGGCCCGCGAGCAGAGTGTTCGGTCGATCCTTACGGAGATCTGGTTATCCAGCTGAAGGGAGTTTGACCATGAGGAAGATATACGATCCCATCAGCCTGGAAATCATCTGGAGTCGCTTGACCGCCATCGTGGATGAGGTCTCCGCAGCCTTGGTATACTCCTCCTTCTCCACCACAGTGAGGGAGTCAAATGACTTTGCCTGTGTTTTGATGGATGGACAGGGAAACTCGCTCGCCCAGTCCACTCGCTCCATTCCTTCTTTCATCTGTACCCTGCCTCTCTCCGTCAAAAAATTTCTCCAGATTTTTCCTCCCCGGACCCTTAGACCCGGTGATGTGATCATGTCCAATGACCCCTGGATCTGCACTGGCCATCTGCCGGATGTAACCATGGCCACGCCGATTTTCCGGAAAGGAAAGGTGGTGGCTTTTTCCGGTTGTATTGCCCATGCCCCAGATATGGGAGGAAGACTGCGTTCCGCAGATTCTACGGAGATTTATGAAGAGGGGTTACAGATCCCTCCCCTGAAGGTCATGCAAAGAGGAAAGTTAAACGAAGATTTGATGACCCTTATCCGCCGGAATGTTCGGGAACCTGATCTGGTCATGGGAGATTTTAGGGCTATGATCTCCTCCAATGAGATGATGGCCCGAAAGCTTCTGGATCTCGTGGAGGAGCAGGGAATTGATGAAATTGAAGATTTGGCCTGGGTGATTCAATCCACCTCTGAAAGAGCCATGCGCCAGGCCATCCGAGAGATTCCCGATGGGCTTTATAAGCAAGAGATTTACCTGGACGGCTTTGAGGAACCCTTGAAGATCAGCCTTACTCTGGAGATCAAAGGGGATCATGTGCAAGCAGATTATGCTGGCACCTCTCCCCAGGTCAATCGAGGTTTGAATACCGTTCTCAATTACACGTATGCCTATACAGCCTATCCCATTAAATGTGCGGTTGGTCCAGCCATACCCAACAATGAAGGGTGCTTTCGCCCCATTGAAGTGACCGCACCGGAAGGGAGCCTTCTCAACCCGAAATATCCAGCTGCTGTCGGGGGCAGGGCCATGGTCGGTCACTACCTGCCCACGGCGGTCTTCGGAGCCCTGGCGCATGTGATTCCAGATAGGATCCAGGCTGATTCTGGCTCTCCCCTTTGGGGAGTGAATGTCTCAGGAATTCACAAAGAAAAAAAATTTGCCGGGCTCTTTTTTCTGAACGGAGGTCAAGGAGCCTCTCCGCATAAAGACGGGATCTCGTGTCTACCCTTTCCCAGTAACATCTCCAATTCGCCGGTAGAGATAATAGAAAATACGATTCCGGTGCTGGTTTTGAAAAAAAGACTTCTCCCGGATTCGGGGGGGCCAGGAAAATATCGCGGCGGGTTGGGGCAGGAGATAGAAATCCAGATCACGGCTGACTCTCCTTGTACCTTGGCTTTCCTCTCCGAGAGGATTAAATTTCCCGCCAGGGGGATGTGCGGGGGGAAACCAGGCAGACCAGGAAGGATGGAACTAAACCAGAAATGGATCCATCCCAAAACCAATATTCGGGCTCAGCCAGGGGATGTACTCACTCTCAATACCCCAGGAGGAGGTGGCTTCTGGGACCCAAGAGAGAGGGACAGGGAACTGGTGAAAAAGGACCTGGCCAATGGATTTGTGTCGAGAGTAAAGCTGAAAGAAGACTATGGGATCGACCCAGATTCTCGGTGAGGTTTTGAGGAGAAAGGAGAAAGAATGGAATTAGACGCTAAAAGGCTATTGGCCGATCGGGTCCAGGGAAAGGTGGCCAAGGGTGTTCATGATGTAAATCGGATGGCCAAGGAGTTACAGAAATCTGGAAAGAGGGTTGTCCGCTTAGTTCAGGGAGAACCTGATTTTGATACCCCCAGTCACATTAAGAAGGCAGCGGAAGAGGCTTTGGCTAAAGGGATGACCCATTATTCGCCGGTAGAAGGACTGGACGAAGTTCGTCAGGCTGTTAGGGATAGGATTGAAAGAGATCTCGGTGTGAATTACAACCCCGATCAGGAGATTCTGATTACAGAGGGAGGAACGTTGGGCCTCTTCATTGCACTTATGGCCCTGATCAACCCGGGGGATGAAGTCCTGCTTCCCGAGATCACTTTTGGACCGTATTTGAATATGCTGAGCATCGTCCAGGGAAGGCCTATTTTTATCCCCGTTGAGCGGAAGGGAGAGAGATTCTGCATTCATTGGGAAAAAATCCCCAGGTTAGCAACGCCCAAGACCAAAGCCCTTATCCTGAACGATCCGCAAAACCCTCTGGGCACAGTGATGGGGGAACAAGAGCTGGCCATGGTTGGGGAGATGGTTTTGGAAAAAAATCTGGTAGTGATCAGCGATGAGGTTTATGAAAACCTGGTTTTTGATGGTCTGAAGCATATCAGTATGGCCTCCCTTTCAGAAGAACTGCGGCAAAGGACGATCATCGTGAATAGTTTCTCCAAAACCTATGCCATGACCGGCTGGCGGATTGGATACACGGCAGCCAACCCGGATTTCACCAAAGCCATGTCCAGAATTTATCAGGCCTCAGCCCGATGCGCTGCCCCATTTACGCAAATGGCTGTACTGGCTGCCCTGCGCGGTCCACAGGATTGTGTGGAGGAGATGAGGCAGGAGTATGATGGGAGGAGAAAGGCCCTTTACCATGGTCTAAAAGAGATCAAAGGAATGATCACGCCTTATCCCCAGGGAGCTTTTTACATCTTTTCCGATGTGCGGGCTTTCGGGATGAGTTCATGGGATCTTACGCTCCATATCCTTAAGGAAGGACATGTCGTCGTCAGCCCTGGATCTTACTACGGTCCTGGAGGGGAAGGGTATCTCAGATTTTCCTATGCCACGCCAAGGGAGGATATTTTGATCGGGATCGAAGGGATCAAAAAGGCCCTTAAGAAATTGCAGGAGAAGTAAAAATGTAATTCATTGCACCTATTGTTGGCAGCCCTGGACTCTACTTCGCCACGATGTATCTGACATCTTCTACACCCTCGAAGTCAGCGTCTTGCGTCCACAGTATCGCGGCAAACGCACGGGCCGTAGGGAGCATGATGCTGTCCGCCATCGGCAACTTCAGCTCGACCGAGAGCCTCGCAGCGCTCAGCGCAAGCGCGGCGTTCAGATCCACAATCGTCGCCTGCTCCATGAGCGCTATTGCCCGCAAAGCCTGGCTTTCGTCCCTTTGCTGGAGGACCCGCTTGAACACCTCGTACAGGCAGATCGACGGGACAATCAGGTCTGCCGACTTCTGTATTGCCGGCGCGAAGAAACCGGCATTAGGTCCATCCGCGAAGTACTCAAGCCAGCCTGAGGAGTCCACCACGTTCATACCCGGTCGGGCTCCCGCTCAACAGTTGTGTCGATGCCCTTTAGAAACCCTCGCGCCCGCTTGATTGGGACGACAGGGATGAGCTCAATCCGGCCTTCATAGGGAATGACCTGGATCTTCTGCCCGGGCCGGATCCCCAGGGCGCGCCTAACCCGAGCGGGGATGACAACCTGATACTTTGGGGAAACTGTCGCTGTCTCCATACTCTTCTCCTTTCGACAGCGCTTTCGTAATACGTAACCAATTCTACCAGAGAGCTGTCCGGAATTCAAGCTCGCCGGGTTGCCCAACGGCGCCCATCAGCCGGAACAGATTAGCGAGTCGGCGGCATGGGCTTGTTATGCCTTTATCTCATTTAACTCGCGAGGCATTTGGATTCATCAGTTTGGGCAGCTTCTCTTCAACAACTTTCCCCTGTTCCAACATCAACCGTTTATACTCTTTTAACAACGAAGAGAGCGACGAAGGGGATGGGGGGCGCGAAGGGAATGTTGCTTCAAAAGCAAATTATTTGAAAAGTGGCTAATAGGGGTCAATATCTATAAGTTGCGATTGAACCAACGTTATATATTGATTTATTCCACTTTAAAGGGAGTTTACCAAGCTGGATCTATAAAGCGCATTTAAAACGCTCAATCATGCCGTCGTTAAATCATAAAGATCGAATTTCAATTCTTTTTAAGACTACTGAGTAAACGTTCCTTTACTCCGATGAGAGTCAATCCCACAACCTCCGCAGTTTCTTCTATATACCTCACTATGGCCCCCTCGCCTATGTCGATGCCGACTGCTTTTCGGGGTTCACCTATGCTGATGTAAAGAACATCGGCCTCCTCGTCATAATCCCAATTTAAGTTCTCCTTTTTATCCAATATTTTTATCGCTTCCATAAGACTCGCCTCCTTTCGGAAGGTCTATTAGCGAAATACGCGGTTATCACATAGCCATCATTCAAAATTCCCTGTATACAGCAATTAAGTATTTGGAAGTCATGGGGGTTTCCTCGTAATACCTGATGGCTACGAGCTCTCCAAAATCCCCCCTTTGAATCAAATCCGGGTCGGTTATGGTCTCTAATACGTGTTCTTTTTGGCTATCTATTTCTGGATGCCTGGTTATTATGTGATTCCATCTCTCTGTTGTCAACCTTATCGGGATATTGTTTTTCGATTTAACAATAACCATTTAGTAGAACCACCCTTTGTAACCGGACGCTGCCTGTTAAGAAACCATTTACCAGCCTATTTTTCTAAACAAATTTAACACAAACTTCTTTACATTACTAAGTAAAAGTGTCGATCCGAAATAGGGGCGCCCTTCAATAAGTAAGAATTGTCAACTCTCATGCTTTCCCGACATGTGGATGGAGACGTCGTTCAAAATATTTAAATTCTCTCCCCACACTCCTCCTTCCCAACCGTCATCTCATAGATTGGCTTCCCTAATACTAATTTTGATAATTTTGAGCTATGTCCCCTTTTTTCTGGCCAGTCTTATAAGCTCCTTGCAGACTTCTCCACAAGCCTCAGCGACTTGTGCAAGATTGTACCGATTAAAGAAATTCACTCGAAACCTTCTTAGTCTATCGGACTCTCCATCCGGTATCTCGCCATGCATATAAGCATCCCGAAAGCCTGTTACTACAATAAAATGCTTTTTAATTTCCTTTAGAGAGCCTTTCAATGTGAATGTTTTGCAGCCTATCCACGTGCGCATCATATTTCGATCAGGGCACCTAGAACAGTTCGGAAATTCCAAGCTCAGGATTTCCCGGGCCCCGTCTATCCGCAGGGCCGCATCTGCAATGAGCATGCTCTGTATTAGAAAGGAAACAGCAGAATCCAGGGGACCGAAAAAGCGATACCTAAGAAGTAGGTCATCCTCCGGAAATTCTACGGAAAGCCCTTTTGGTTTTTCGAGCCAAGCTTCCCATGGCTGCGGATTTTTACTTCCCCCTTTCGCTTCAAAGAATTTACTCATTTTTTCTTTTGGAAAGTCTCCCAGCTCAGATGCGAGCTCTAAGTGCCATAGAGCTCCAGCGAGTAGCTCAAGCGCTGATCGTTGTCGGGTTTTTTCTGGATCTTTTGATTTGTAGCTCCAGAGATCAGACCCTACCTTAGGAAGACATTGCCAAAGCGGGGTAAAGGTATTACTCATCTCAAGCCCTCTGTTTCATTTTGCCCCTTCTTCCACGATCTTGATTTCTTGGTCCGTCAAACCATACAAATCGTATACCAGCCGGTCAATCTGCTGATCCGTCGCCTCAATCTGCCCCTGGAGGGACTTTTTCTGGAGGAACTCTATCCGGAGTTGGGTTTCATTGTAGGCAGGGTTTCGATAGGCATCGATATTGCGCTGGAAGCGATCAACAAGGCTGGATACTTGTTTCACGGCTTCTTTCATCTTTCCACCCCCGCTCTGCATTTCCCCATTATGAGCGAGTCTCTGTCTCCTTAATCTCGATCCAATCACCAATCGTTATGTGCTTTAAAAACAAAACCCCATCTCTCCTAAAGAAATGGGGTTCTGCTTCTTCATTCCATTTAACCCTCCATCAAGGGTTCTGAAAAGGCCATGGGGAAAAAATGTAGGTTAGGTCTTCCTAACAGGATGCTTCAGGATTTCTTTCAAATCCCGGGCAAAACGATCTTCCTCTTCACCAAGAGGAGGAATGCTCTTGGCCAATTCTTTGAACTCCTTGAGGACTTTTTTGGTTGCCCTCCTCCCTCCCTTGCCTTCCAAGTTTTGAGGATTACCTGCAGGGGCAAGGGAAAGGACAAGAGGGAGGCGGCGGTGTATGTGGTGAAGGCAGTGATGGTGTGATATAATTGGATCAATTTAAACAACCGAAAACCATGGCCTACGTCTTAAAACACAGTACAGATAAAATAATCTCTAAAGGCAGATATTATCCACTCGGGGCAGCGGTGTGTGAAGGTGGCGTCAACTTTGCTATTTATTCCCAGTATGCCCATGAGGTGTTTCTCCTCCTATTTGACAAACCTGACGCAGAGCCGGCTGATATCATAAGACTCGAAAACCGCACAAAATACATATGGCATACCTTTGTCCATGGTCTGAAGGCGGGACAGCTTTATGGATACAAGATCAGAGGAGATTATAATCCTGGCTTTGGAATGCGCTTTAACGAAAACAAACTTCTCACAGATCCTTACGCAAAAGCCCTGACAGGAAAATTCAGAAATACTGATAACCTGCTCCTCGGGTATGACCCTAATTCATATGCCCAAGACCTTTCCATGGATATTCGCGACAATACCCGAATGGCACCTAAGGCAATTGTTATCGATGACCATTTTGACTGGCAGAATGATAGCCCCCCGGATATTCCTTTTGAAAAACTGATTATCTATGAGGTTCATCTCAAGGGCTTTACAGCGCATAAATCATCGGGGGTCAAACATTCAGGCACCTACCTGGGATTTATCGAAAAGATTCCCTATCTCAAAGAAATTGGAATCAATGCTGTTGAGTTCCTGCCCCTCCACGAATTTTATATTGAGGATTTTCTTATCGATAAAGGGTTAACAAATTACTGGGGATACAACACAATAGGCTTTTTCGCTCCGGAGTCATCATACGGTACCGGCGCCTGCCCCGGATCCCAGGTAAATGAATTCAAGACGCTGGTCCGAGAACTCCATAAGGCCGGTATCGAGGTGATCATGGATGTGGTTTACAATCATACAGGTGAAGGAAATGAACTCGGTCCGACCATGTGTTTTAGAGGGATAGACAATGCGACTTACTACTGTCTCACCGGGTCTCATCATGAACCCTATCGCTATTACATGAATTACACTGGATGCGGAAACAGCATGAACCTGGCAAATACCCATGTCATACGTTTCGTCATGGATTCACTCCGCTACTGGGTTGAGGTGATGCACGTTGACGGTTTCAGATTTGATCTCGCTTCGGTTTTAGGCAGAGAGGAAGGGTGCTTCAGGAGTTCGGCATCATTCTTTGATGCCGTCTCGCAGGATCCGGTCCTGAACCGGGTCAAATTAATTGCCGAGCCATGGGATCTGGGCACCTATCAGGTGGGGAATTTCCCGGTTGAATGGGCGGAATGGAATGGAAGATTCAGAGACACTGTGAGGAAGTTCGTTAAGGGGGACGCAGGACAGCTAAGGGACCTTGGCTGGAGACTGACCGGCTCTGCCGATCTGTATAGAGATGACGGAAGGTCGGCATATAACAGTGTCAATTTCATTACCTGCCATGACGGCTTTACTCTCCATGATCTTGTATCCTATAACTATAAGCACAATGAAGCCAACCTGGAACATAATCATGACGGCACAAATGACAACCATTCATGGAACTGCGGTTTCGAAGGAGAAACCGATGATCTCAATATTATTCGCCTGAGAAAGCAGCTCGTAAAAAATCATATCTGCTGCCTCCTTTTTTCCTGCGGTACGCCTATGGTTCTGGGTGGCGATGAATTTCTGAAAACCCAGAAAGGCAATAACAATGCCTATTGTCAGGATAACGAGATAAGCTGGTGCAACTGGGATGATCTAAGAAAAAATTCAGACATCCTGGAGTTCTTCAAAAAGGCTGTGCCCTTTGTAAGGAGATATACCATTCTTCAAAGGAGAAAATTCTTTCTCGGTGAGGACCTTGACGCTGACAACATCCCTGATATTACCTGGTATGGAGCAGATCTCAAAAAGCCCGATTGGGATAATCCTGAATCACGGACCCTGTGTTTCATGCTCGACGGCGGCGAGGAAAAATCAGAGATTGGCGATTACAGGCTCTTTATCATTCTGAATGCCGATTCCAACCTGCAATATGTCACGCTTCCCCTTTTTGCAGGCGGCAGGATTTGGCACCGGGTTATTGATACAAGCCTTCCTTCTGGCGAGGACTTTCTGGGTGTCGGCGAAGAAGTGCCGATTGCCCCTCCCAACTATTATCTGGCAAATCCGAGGAGTGTGGTTGTGCTGCTGGATAAGGCTAAATCATAATTCGTCATGCCCGCGGAGGTGGGCCCTGTACCTAGTATGGTGCAGGGCGGGCATCCAGCAGGAGCGCCAAGCCTTTCGCCCCTACATTATCTTATCAAAATCTACCTGGATTCCCGCTTTCGCAGAGATTTTATTGCTACAATTAATTTTACACTGGGAATCTGTTTTTCGGTTTCCCCCAAGCAAAACTGATTTGGAAACTAATCTCTGAAATCCCCCCCAATCCCCCCCTTTGTAAAGGGGGGCAGGGGGGATTTCTGGGATTGGGTAGCAGAAGGAGGATGGGTAGGAGAAGGGGGATGGGGTAGCAGAAGGGGGATGTCCATAAAATAATAAATTAAAATTCACAGGCTTTTGCATTAAACCTGGGGGAGGCCTTTCTGTAAAACGGTCCGGCCATCCAGTTCAATGGTTGGCTGCCACATGATCAGGTCGTAGTGAATGGCTGCTTTTACATTTCCCCCGAGGGTCACATTGGTTCCAATGCCGATATGCACGGTTCCAAAAACTCCCTCGTCTTCGAGCATGATCCCTTGCATGACCGACTTGGGGTTGAGGCCTACACCCAGCTCAGCGATGTTGTAGACCTGGGGATCCTTCCGGCTTTTGAGGTCTGCGGCCAATTGTCGAGCTTGGGCGCCGCCCTCTATCTTCGCGATCATTCCTTTCTCCACGGTGGCCACAACCGGTTCATTTAGAACTCCGATCCCTATATAAGGAATGCTCGCATCGGCAACGATCACCCCTTCGGCAGTTCCTTCGATAGGGGAAAAATTGGCCTCCACGTTGGGCACCGGCGAGAGCTGGCCGCGCCGGACGATGCAGTACATAGCATTGCCCGGGCGTCCATCCTTTTTCATGGTCAAGTTTGTCCCCCCGGGGCTGGTGAGGCGGACATTCTTGCCCGAGGTAAAGGCATCCGCCAGTTTCTGACAAACGATCTTCTGTTCATTAAAATCGGCTTCGATTCCCCCACGGATGAGCATGTCCTCAGTAAACTCCGTCATGACCAAACCCCGGGCACCAGCTTCGAGGGCTCGTTTCATCGAACGGGTGTGAGTGATAGAGTTGGATACAGGAGAGAAGATGACGTCCGCTTTGACCATGGCCTCGGCGATGGTGGGGGGTGGTTCCTCTCCGTGTCCTCCTCGAGGAATCATGGTGGCGACGACCACCTCAGCGCCTCTCTCATAGGCCGCGGCAGCCAGCACTTTGGCAATGTTCAATTTGGTAAAATCCGTGATGATCAGGACGTTTTCACCGGGTTTGACTGCCGCACAGGTCTCAACCAGCTTGACCGCTCCTTTGGTCATGAGTATTTCCTTCATCCCTTTCTCCTACCTCATCGGGTTTTAAGACTCTATGCCGAGTGCTGAAATTGCCGATAGCTGTTAGTGTTGCGTCCCAAAGATAAGTATACAAAATCGTTAGTTGTGCCGAAGGCCCGGGGGCCAGGTCAAAGTTTGGGGAATTGGACTTTCGGCCTGACCCCCGTAAATTCAGAAAGGGCATCTTAATTAATGCCAGTTTTTTCTGAGACACGACACTAGCCGTCCTCAAAAAAGAGAAGCTCTTTCCCCTTTGATAAACCTCATCATAATAAATAGAGGAACAACGGCGGAGACGATTAGAATGGTGGCAAAGGCTTTGGCCAATCCCATTTCATCAGAAATGATCCCATTGAACATCTCCACGGTCATGGTGGACCAGCCCGGGGTTTGCAGGACAATAGTGGAACTCAACTCGGAGATGGTCGTGATCCAGGTGAGGATGGCCCCGGACATGATGCCCGCGGCCATAAGCCGAATGGTGATCTTGAAAAAAGTCTTCATCGGCGGCACACCCAGGGAAACACTGGCCTCTTCTAACGCGGGATCCAGCTGATAGAGGATGGAAGAGCTGGAGCGGGCGACGAAGGGCATTTTGCGGATGGTGTAAGAAAGGGCCAAGATCATCCAGGTTCCTGTCAGTACGAGAATGCCAGTGTTGAACATGATGATCAACGCAATGCCCAGAACTGTTCCGGCAATGGTAAAGGGGAGCATAATGGATAAATCGAGAGCGTCGCCGACAATCGAACGCCGCCGGGTAAGAATATATCCCGTAGGCACCCCTACAAGGATCGAAGCCAGGGTGGCCATAGTTGCCAGGAAATAACTGTTGAAAATCGGCCGGGCAGCATGACTGAAGGCATAAATGTAGTTTTGGAGACTGAATTTGGGGTAAATCACCGGTCCTCGGGTTTCCATAAAGGAGACCGTCATAGCGACCAGAAAAGGAATCAGGGGAATGAGGACTACCAAGTAGCAGTAGCCTGTCGCCAGGAAATGGGAGAGGCCTTTTAACTCCCGCACTAAAGGTCGTCCCCTGGCGCTTTGGATGAAATTGCGCTTCCGCAAATAATACCGCTGGGCCATCAGTGAAGTCATGGTCACCAGAATCAGAATCACGCTCAAGGCGAAAGACATACCCGGGTGTTCACCGACCTCGGAGGTGAATTCCATGTAAGCTTGGACCGCCAGGTAGGGTTTCTGCTCCCCGATAATCATCGGCACGCCGAAATTTTCAATGGCCGTCATGAAGACCAGGAGAGTACCGGAAAGGATACTCGGCAATACCAAGGGCATGGAAACCTTAAGAAAGGTTTTGAAGGGACCGGTGCCCAGACTTCGCCCGGCCTCTTCGACGCTTTCATCAACGGCGTTGAAGCCCGAAAGGCTCATCAGGAAGACATAGGGGAAAAACTGCATGGTGAAGATGGCCGCTACCCCACCATGGCCGTAGATGGAATCAAAAGGAATTCCGAGGGACTGAATTATGGGCGTTAGAAGACCAGCCCGGCCCAGGAGTAAAATCCAGGAAAAGGCGGCGAGGAAACTGGGGACCATCAGAGGAATCGTGCTCATAGCAATGACGAAGGGTTTGCCGGGGATATTATAGCGAGCCACCAGGAAAGCCAAAGGAACAGCCATAATGATGGTCAAGAGGGAGGCAGCTAAACTCACCCCCACGCTGTTCGCCAGACTCAGCCAGTAAGTTCGATACATAGAGAATTTTTGGAAGTTCTTTAAGGTATAAGGACTTCCTTCCGAGGTTTGAAGGCTTCCGGTAAAAACCATGGAGACGGGGACGATGAGGAAGAAAATAACGGCAATGAAGATCAAAAGGGCGGTTAGATTCCAGAAGATGTTTTTCACGCCTTCTGATCCTCCTGGAAGAGCATAGCGCGGTTTATCGGGTAATGGATCTTGACCTCCTCGCCCAGCTTTTTAAGTTGGGACGGGTCAGTATGGTAGCTCAAAACTATCAGTTTCATTCTATCGGCAACGGAGACCTCATATTTAATCATGTTCCCTAAGTACTCAACCCGCGTGACCCGCCCTGCAAGAATCCAATGGGTTGGAGGAACCGTCTCCCCCTGATAGAGAATCTGGATTAACTCCGGCCTTAGGGCCATTTTGATTTGATCTCCCGGCTCCAGCCCATCCTGAGGTGGGAGAGCGAGTGAGACCTGACCGCAACTGCCGAGCAGGACCCCTTCCCTGGCCCCTGCTACCTCAACCGGAATCAGGTTGGTTGCTCCAATGAATCCGGCCACAAAGGCATCTCTTGGTGCGGTGTAAATTTCCCAAGGTTTGGCCACCTGGCAGATGACCCCATTGTTCATGACCGCGATCCGGTCGGAGATCGATAGAGCTTCTTCCTGATCATGAGTAACATAAATCGTTGTTATCCCCAAACTCTGCTGGAGGGCCCGAATTTCTCCCCGCGTCTCGACTCTTAACTTGGCATCTAAGTTGGACAGGGGCTCATCCATCAAGAGGACTTCGGGTTCAATGGCCAGTACCCGGGCAATGGCTACCCGCTGGAGTTGTCCACCGGAAAGTTGATTGGGCAAACGCTCTTCCAGACCTTCCAGGTGGACCATGGAGAGGACTTTTTTCACTCGCTTAACCTGATCAGCCGCCGGGACCTTACGGGCTTTGAGGCCATACTTGACGTTGCCCTGAACCGAAAGGTGGGGGAATACGGCATAATTCTGGAAAACCATCCCCACGCCTCTCAGGTGAGTTGGAATAGTATCCATTCGGCGATCCCCAAAAAAGATCTGTCCTTGTTGTATGTCCACGAAACCCGCCACACAGCGCAGTAGGGTTGTCTTGCCGCACCCGCTGGGGCCGAGAAGAGTGAAAAATTCACCCTTTTCGATCTCTAAGGAAACATTATTAACGGCCACCAAATCACCGAAACGTTTCGTAACGCCCCGGATGGAAATTCCCACCATCCCCAATATGTCTCCTGCAGCCTAAAAAATGGGCCGGATCGCTCCGGCCCGTTTTAAAAATCAAAAGAAGAAATATCCCTCCTCGTTATCCTTACTCTCTTTTCTATTTCACCCGGAGGAGGATATCTTTGACTTTCTCGAGGACTTCGGGTCTCCTCTTGGTCCAATAATCTTCGTCATAATTTCTCAGCAGGTTGAGTTTGGCCAAAGGAATCATCCCTGGAGCCAGGCTCCCTAAATCAATGTCTCCGCGAGCCGGCCTCCGCAGGAATTGGTCCAGGATCTGCTTGCGGGTTTCCACGCCTGTGGCCCAATCCATGAACTTGCGGGCATTTTCCCGGTTGGGACATCCCTTGATGATTGCCAAGCCTTCGGTATAGGCCAGGGTTCCTTCGGCAGGATAGACAGCCTCCACCGGAGCCCCGTCTTTCTTTAAGCGATGGACAGCATATTCCATGGTTATCCCGGCTGGGAATTCTCCCCCGGCCACCCCAGTGTAAACAATGGAGGACTGCTGGGTAATCTTGGCTTGCTTCAGGAACTTCTCCGCCTTTTTCCAGCCAGCCTCATTGTCTCCCCAAAGGGAAAGCATGATGCTTAGTTGCGAGTAAGCTGAGCCCGCGTTGTTTGGGTTACAGAAAGCCACCTTGTCTTGCCATTGGGGGTCGAGGAAATCGCTCCAGGCCTTGGGCGCCTGAGCCGCGGGAACGAGCTTGGTATTATACATGAAAACCATGACGTGGAGAATCTTGCCCAGCCACATTCCGTTGGGGTCCTTGTATTCCTCTGGATAAGCAGCGAAGTCTTTAATCTTATAGGGCTCCCAAAGATCCAGGTTGTTTTCCAAGATGATCTTGGAAAGCCCCAAGGCCACGTCGCCGAGGGGTCGATTTTTTTCGGCTTTCATCCTTTTGATTAACACCCCGGAGCCGGCCCGGACCATTTCGCACTTGATGCCGGTGGCCTTTTCAAAAGCGGCGGCCATTATGTCATTTTGCTGTTGCTGGTTGGAGGTGTAGACGATTACTTTTCCGCTAGCCAGAGCGCTTGCTGTGGCTAGGAGCCCGGACGTAGCCAGGATTCCCACTGCGATCATCCAATAAGCAAACTTTCTCATCTCTGACCTCCTTTCGGGTTTATAAAATAATTTGCTGGTTTTTGGAATCATCCCCCGAGAAAAATCAATAAAATAATACTCGCCCTTTTTCCCTGAGTCAAGATCCCCCTGAAGCCGCCTTTAATGAGAATTGCTCTCTCCTTACTTTTGCCTTAATTGCCAAAAAATTTACTTGCGGAACAATTTCCCATAACCTTCTGGCCCCGCCACTCCAATCATCTTCAGAGCCATCCAGAGGGAGGCCTGATTGCTCGTCACCACAGGTTTTCCAGTATCCGCCTCCAATGGTTCGATGATTTCAATCGTCCGCCAGTTGGTGCAGCTGATAAAGATGCCATCCGCTTCAGGTCGATCAATTTCGCGGGCTGTCAGATAAGCTGATTCGGGGGCCAGCTTTCCTTTGGGAATATTGGGCACATATCCCAGATGTTTCTCAGCCACAACCTTCATTCCTAAGATTCCCTTCTCGAAAAATTGGGTTTCTTTTTTGCCGATTGACTTTGCGTAGGGAGTGGCCAGGGCAATCCGCTTAAGTCCCAAAGCCTTCAATGCTTCCACCACCGCCGTGGTGGTCGAAAAACCCGGGATCCCCGTTTCCCTCTTTATCTTACCCCCTAATTCGAGGTCATAGCCGGGACCCTTGATAAAGCTGGCAGTCGTACAGGCATAAATAATGACGCTCGGTTGAACACTGGCAGCCTCCCTGGCAGCCCGAATCAACTCCCCACTCATCTGCAGCATGGCTTTCTCTTTCTCATTCTCTTCCGTAATTTCTGGATTGAACACCCTGGCGGTGTGCACAGAAATCCCTGCGGGCGCCATTACGTGAAATTCCATCTCACAGGTTGTGTTTGAGGAAGGGACGATCAGCCCGATCCTACCTCTCCATCCATACATAAAGACCTCCAAAGAAAGGACGCTATGCGCATAGCGCTAAGCGCTTAGCAATTTTTATTCTGGTTTGATTCCTCCGATAGTTATCAATTCTTTCCATTTCTTATCTTCTCGGGCCAAAAACTGGCCAAAATCTTCCGGACCCTTCGTGGAGATAGTTACCCCCTGACTATCACAGTAATCGTGAAACTCTTTGCTGTCGATTGCCTTCTTGAAGGCCTCGTAAAGAATCCTTACTCTTTCCCTGGGCATTCCTTTGGGACCAACCCAAGAATAAAAAGTTATGAATTCCGCATCCATTCCGAGTTCTCTAAAGGTCTGGGCCTCGGGCACAAACTTACTCCTTTCAGGAGCGGCGACTCCCAGGGCTTTGAGTTTTCCTCCTTTGATCAGATGATAAGTGTCCGTGATTCCAGCAACGATGGCATCGAGATGTCCTCCCAGAATTGCCGGAATGGAGGGCGCCGTCCCTTTATAGGGGACGTGAATAAACTTAACACCCCCGGCCTGCTCCATGCCGATGGCGGAAATATGAAAGATGGCCCCGTATCCAGAATTCCCCATGCGCACCTTTCCAGGATTCGCCCTGGCATAACCGAAAAATTCCTTTAGAGTATTCCAGGGGGCGTCATTTCTCACCAAAATGGTGCAAGGAGAGTAACCCCCAAACATGATGGGTGCAAAATTAACGTAATCGATCCCCGCCTTCATCGTGTATTTAATGATGTTCAAAGAAGGGGAGGCCTGGCCGACGGTGTACCCATCGGGAGGAGAATTGGCAATCTCGTTGAATCCGATGGAGGCACCCCCTCCCGGTTTATTGATGATGATCACGGATTGGCCCAGAGCTCTCTCCAGATGAGGCTGTAAAGCCCTGGCCGTTAGGTCCTGTCCCCCTCCTGCAGACCAGGATATAATCATAGTAATCGGTTTGGTCGGAAACTTTTCCTGGGCGAAAGCCGATCCGCTGACCACCATGACCCATCCGAGAACAGCTACGAAAATTGCCCTCCAGATTTTTTTCATGTTCACCCCTCCTTTAAGTGAGCTTACCTAAAATGCAAGAAGCTACTGAGGCCAAACTATTCATCTGGCCCTATCCAGTAATTTTTTTCCTTTCGCCGATGATAAGATTGAAGAGAAGATAAAGAGAGCAGCCAGAACAAGGAGGATTGCCGATATTGGCCTTTTAAAAAAAATCATCAGGTCGCCGCTGGAGACAAGTAAGGATTGCCGAAAAGACTCCTCCCATATGGGGCACAGAATATAAGCGAATATCAATGGGGCGGGCTCGAAGCCCGTTTTTCTCAGCAAATAGCCGATAAGCCCGAAGAAAAGCATCAGATTGATTTCGAGAAGGCTATTATTGTTGGCGTAAACCCCGATGAGGCAGAAAAGGAGGATCAGAGGGAAGAGAATAGCGTAAGGGACCTTCAAAAGCTTAACCCAGAGCCCGACCAGGGGAAGATTCAGAATGAGCAGCATGATATTCCCCAAATACATGCTCATAATCGCCCCCCAGAATACATCGGGGTTATTTTCGATCAGTAGGGGCCCAGGGATAACTCCGTGAATTCGTAGCGCTCCCAAAAGAAGAGCCATGGTTGCGGAAGTGGGAATTCCGAAGGTCAAAAGGGGAATAAAGGCGCCAGCCGTCGCAGCATTATTCGCCGACTCGGGACCGGCGACCCCTTCGATGGCCCCTTTCCCAAATTTCTCCGGGCGCCGAGAGAATCGTTTTTCGATTATATAGGAAAGGAAGGAAGAAGTAATATTTCCAGGTCCGGGCAGGACTCCCAGGAAAAAACCCAAAAGCGAACCCCGCGCAATGGGTTTTGCCGAATCCTTCCAATCCTGCTTGTCCGGAAGCAATCCGCCGATCTGAGTCTTGAAGATTTCTCGTTTGAATGTCTCTTCTATGTTGATCAGGACCTCTCCCACTCCAAAAAGCCCCATGACAACCGGGACGATACCCAGCCCGTCGTAGAACTCCTTTATCCCGAAAGTGAAGCGAATGACCCCGGAGACGCTATCAATCCCCACGGTCCCAATGATCATTCCTACTGCGGCCATGGCAAACGCTTTGAGCACGGAGCCGGCCGCCAGGTAGGCCAAAAGGGTCAGGGCAAAAAATATGAGAGCAAAGAATTCGGTGGGTCCAAAATTTAAGGCCAATTTGGCTACCGGCGGGGCCATGACCATGAGCAAAAAGACCCCCAGGGTCCCGGCAATAAAAGAACCGATAGCCGCAATTCCCAGGGCTCGTCCGGCCCTTCCTTGTCGGGCCATTTGGTAACCATCCAGGCAGGTAACCACGGATGCGGCTTCTCCGGGGATATTGACCAGAATCGAGGTGGTTGAGCCTCCATACATAGACCCGTAAAAAATTCCTGCCAACATGATAATGGCGGTAACCGCGGGAAGGGTGAAAGTGAAAGGGAGCAGAAGGGCCACGCTCCCTGCAGGGCCGATGCCGGGAAGAACTCCGATGAGGGTGCCAATAAAAACACCAAAAAAACAGAAGAATAGATTGACTGGAGTCAGGACAACAGAAAATCCTAAAAGAATACTTTGCAGAGACTCCATGGTGAACTCTCTTGGCAGTTTACTCCAAGAGCTGTTTTAAAAACGTTGAATGATCTCCTGATAGAGCTCGGGTCGGCGGTCAGCAAAAATGGGGAAAAAAGCTCTCTCCTCCAAAATCTTATCCTCGTAGAAGGTGGCGTATAGAACTTCTTCTTCCTCCCCTTCGGATCGGGCCAGGATCACTCCGTCAGGGCCGGCAATTGCGCTTCGGCCCAAGAATTCACTCATTTCTTTTCCCACCCTATTGCAAGCAATAAAATAGATCCGATTTTCATAGGCTCGCAGGGCGGCGACATGGTAGAGGCCATCGTAAGAAGGTCTCTTCGGCCGGTTAAAAGGAGCGCAGATGATCTCGGCTCCTTTGAGGGTCAGGACGCGGGAAATTTCAGGGAAAACGGCGTCATAACAGACGACCATCCCAATGTTCCCCAGGTCTGTTTTATACACGTTGACTGTACTTCCAGGATAAAAATAATGGTTCTCCTCCCCGGGAATATGCAATTTGTGATGAATTCCTAAGACCTCTCCTTTGGGATTTATCAGGATCGCCGAGTTATATACGCTCCCCGGTATTTCAGGATGGAGTTCACAAAATCCGGAAATAATGTAGACTCCGTACTTCCTTGCCGTATCCCCCAAAGCCTCCGTAAATGGGCCGGGGATCTTCTCGGCTTTTTTAAAATAATCTCTGCCAAATTCCTTATTCCGCTCTCGAATATAACCGGTATTGGCCAACTCTGGGAATACGATCAGATCCCGAGGTCTCTCCCGTTGGATTTTTTCTATCCAACTGGTCATCTTTTCCAGATTTTTTTCCGGGTCCAACCAGGCAATGTCCATCTGCACGGCGGCCACTTCAACTTTTTCTTTCATCTGTTTTCACCTTCCTACAGATTGTAACCACAGAGGGCACAGAGAAGTTAGAAATTAGGAGAAACTCTTTTTGAAAACTCAAAGCATTTCTCTGCGATCTCTTTGGTTAATTGGTTATTCCTTTTGGGGGAGTTCAGCTTTTTGAAAATCTTGGCAAAGTTCAACCAGATACTTCATGCATCTTTTGATTATTTCCTCTCCCTTTTCTCTGCTGGCCTTCGAAGGATCCCCGATCACGCCACATTCGCTCAGTTGTTTCATATCATTATACAGGAAAAGCACCGGATAATCTGCACCATGCTTCAGGTAGAAGGGGTTCGAAGGAGTCTCTGCCTTCATCTGATCTAAACGGATCAAATCAGGTCGCAAAGCGAAGAGAAGGGATGTGGCCAGTTCGCTGGCATGTCCCATGGGAAAAGACTTTCCTTCGGCCAAGTCCGCACAGAGTTTATTCTGTAGCCGCCACCAGTCAACCGTGATTACCAGATAACCCTCCCTTCTCAAGGTCTCTCCGGCGATGTTAAAGGCCCAGATGTTGGGAAGATGAGGGGTCAGAACCAGAAACCTTTTAAAACCATGTCTCGCCAAGCTCCGGCAGATATCTATGATGATCTCCGATAGAATCTCACTGCGGATCACAATCGTTCCTGGATATCGAGCAAAAAGGGAGGAGTTTCCCCAGGGAATTAAAGGAGCAACTGGAAGCCCGGTCTCTTTGGCGAGTTTAAGGGATATCTCGTAGGCTACGATCGAGTCAAGAGAAAGCGGCAGATGCGGCCCGTTATTTTCGTTGCTCCCTGCAGGAAGGATGATGGTTTCCTTTTCTTCCGCCACCTTTTTTAGCTCAGGCCAGGTCATCTCAGAAATCAGATACTTCACCATAGGTCCTTTCCTTTGACAGCTTATTTTCTATGCCCAATAGCATAGATAAATGGGGGAGTCAATTGATTTGTCAATCTTGCCACCACCCATTTTTTCATTAGTGCTTAGCTAATGTTTGACTCCTCTTCCTTTCCTTCCGCCATCGGGAGCCCCGGCCTGTGCTCAGGAGTAATAAATGCCTTATGCGGGCGAGGACAGCGGCCCTGCGCCCGAGTCCGCCTCAGGTCTATCAAGAAATGATTTGCCTTCATAGGGAAAAACTGGGGGTGGCAGGCTTTCTTAGCCGTATGACAAAGGTTAGAAATTTGACCCCTTGACCTTTGGATCTTATATGGAAAGACATTGTCGCTTGATTCTATTCTTTAAATTGACTATGCTTTTTCAGTTACGGGACAGCTTTCCATTTTTTGCTTTGGGATAGAAAGGGAGCTCGATGCCTTCTTATAGAATTGGAGTGGACGTGGGGGGAACATTCACGGATCTCGTGCTTCTCGATGAAGAGAGTGGTGAGATCTTGGAAATAAAGGTCCTCACAACTTCCCCCAATCCAGCTGACGGGGTTATCAAAGCGGTCCACATGGCCATGAATCAAGGGCGAATCAACGGGGAGAATGTTCAATCCATCCTGCATGGAACAACCATGGCCACAAATAGCCTGATCGAAAGGAAAGGGGCAAGGACAGCCCTTCTCACCACCCAGGGCTTTCGGGATGTCCTGGAAATCGGCCGGCAGATCCGGCCGAGCCTCTTTGACTGGACAGTGGAGAAACCCCTTCCTCTGGTTCCGAGGAAATGGCGGTATGAGCTGAATGAAAGGGTGAAAAGCGATGGGACGATCCTCGCCTCACCCAGGGAAGAAGAAATTGAAGAAATCGCCCAGAAACTCCTCCAGGATCAGATTGAATCCGTAGCCATTTGTTTTCTCTTCTCCTTCCAGAATAAAGACAATGAAGAAAAAGTTGCTGCTGTGGTCAGAAAAAAGAACCCAGATTTTTTCCTCTCCCTTTCATCTCATGTGCTCCCCGAATATGGAGAATATGAGCGGGCCAGCACCACATGCGCAAATGCTTATATTACGCTGATTTTGAATAGATATATTGAGAAATTAGATGAGAATCTTTTAACATTCAATCTTTCTGCCAAACTGAAGCTCTTGCAATCCAACGGTGGGATTGCCACTGTGCAAGCCCTTAAGGAGAACTGGATCACCACTGCTCTATCCGGCCCTGCCGGTGGAGTGACTGCCGTTACTCACCTGGCCAAATTGCAGCGGATCTCCAACGCCATCAGCATGGACATCGGGGGAACGAGCTGCGACACATGCCTTATCAAGGATGGCCATCCTGGCTGGACAAATGAATCCAGCGTGGGGGGGTTGCCCATTCGGACCCCCATGATCGAGGTGAAATCCATCGGCGCAGGTGGGGGAAGCCTTATATGGGTGGACAGCGGCGGCGCCCTGCGAGTCGGGCCTCACTCATGCGGAAGCCATCCCGGCCCGGTATGTTATGGCTTGGGCGGTACAGAGCCAGCCATTACTGATGCCCATGTACTCATCGGAACTCTCCTTCCCAAATATTTTTTACAAAAGGGGATTAGGATTGACAAAAAGAAAGCGGAGGAAGCCCTCTTAAGTTTGGGTTCTAAGATTGGGCTTTCCCCAGAGGAAGTAGCTGCCGGAGCAATTGAAGTAATGAACCATAACATTGCCCAGTCGATCCGCAGGCAGGGGGTGACCAAGGGGTATGACCTGGGGAGCTTTTCTCTCATTGCTTTTGGTGGCGCTGGCCCGCTCCATGCCTGTTTTATCGCCGATGAGCTGGGAATTCCCAGGATCTTGCTGCCCGATTTTGCCGGTGTGTTTTCCGCTCTGGGAGCCTCTCTGGCAGATTACCGGTACGACTTCGTACAGGCCCATCCCTGCAAAATGGATCTTTTAAAAGAAAAAGAGCTGGTCGATATTTTCTCCGATTTAATGGCCCGAGCTGCAGGCAAATTAAAGGATCTGCCAACCCCGACCCTGAAAATGGATCGGATATTGGATTTGAGGTACGTGGGCCAGTCTTTTGAGATCCACGTACCTCTTCAATCCGAGCTCAAAGATCCCGCCTGGAAAGAAAAGGTGAGCGAGCAGTTTCATCGGCTCCACGAGGAGGTTTACGGCTATTGCGACCGGAAGGAACCCGTTGAGCTTGTTAACCTCCGGTTGAGCTGTTTTGCTCTTACCCCAAAGCCAAAGTTAGTGAATAAGGAAAAAACCCTTGAGAAAAGCGGAAACGCAGGGATGGTCCAGATTCTCTCTCCGACCAAGAAGCAGAGGGAAGACTATGCCTTTCTCGACAGAGCCTTTTTAAAGACTGGTGAGGAGATCATCGGTCCCTGTATCATTCTTAGCCAGAACTCTACGGCGATCGTTCCCAGGGGATGGCGGGGGCCGATTGACGAAAACGGGACTATCATTTTGGAAAAAAGAAGGCAAGAATGAAGCCACAGAGACCACCGAGATAAAAGAAAAATTTAAAGATAATTCGAAAAATAATTTCTTGTGTTCTTGGAATTCATCTTATTCTCGGATCTTTTATTAGATAAATTCTCTGTGTTCTCTGCGCCCTCTGTGGCTAAAGAATTTTAATTAAAAAAAGGGAGGAAAGAATGAAGGTCGATGCAGTTCAACTGGAAATCATCAAGAATTCCTTCATTGGGATTACGGAGGAGATGGGCATCGCCCTTAAGAAATCCTCCTACTCACCCAACATCAAAACGCGGGAGGATCATACCTGTTCCATCTTCAATCATAGAATGGAAATGGTAGCCCAGACTGCTCACCAGATCGGTCACCTGGGCGCTTTTCCCAGCATACTCAAAAATACCATGAAGGAACACAGGGCGGAGGAGTTGGTGCCCGGCGATACCATCGTCGTAAACGATCCGTACCGGGGAGGAACGCACCTTCCGGACATCATCATGATTTCCCCTGTATTTTACAAAAACCGGCTCTGGGGTTTTGTGGCCAACCTGGCGCACCATTCTGATGTAGGGGGGATCGCTCCTGGAAGTGTTCCTGGGAGTTCTACCGAGATTTTTCAGGAAGGAATTCGCATCCCCTCGGTCAAACTTTTTAAAGGCGGAGTTCTGCAAGAAGACCTGTTTAAGATGATTCTGGCCAACGTGCGGACTCCGGAGGAAAGAAAAGGGGACCTGCAAGCACAGATTGCCACCAATAACCTGGCCATCCGCCGGATCATCGAGTTGATCGAGCGATATGGGTTTGAGCAGCTCAGTTTTTATGCTGAGGAGACGATCCGTTATGCTGAACGGAGAATGCGGGCGGAGGTCGAAAAGTTGCTCGACGGTGAGTACACTGGCGTGGATTATCTGGATGATGATGGATTTTCAGATGAACCCGTAAAGATCGCTGTCACCATCAGAAAGAAGGGGAGCCAGATCGAGTTTGACCTCTCAGAATCTTCCCCTCAAAGAAGAGGCCCCACCAATTGCACCTTTTCGATGGCTTTATCCTTGATCATGTATACCCTGAGGTGTCTTACTGACCCGGACATCCCTCAAAGCGAGGGATGTTACAGGCCGGTGAAATTAATCATTCCGGAGGGGAGGGCGCTAAACTGCCGGTTCCCTGCCGCCATAGCTGGAGGATGGGAGATCAGCCGACGGCTGATTGATGCGGTCTCCCGCGCTTTCCTCAAGGCCATGCCCAACCAGGTTCCGGCAGGATCCAATGGGGCAATGAACCAGATTACCTTTGGAGGAAAGTACCCGGACCGGGACGCACGGTTCGCTTACTATGAGACCAACGGTGGAGGTTTCGGGGCCAGACCTGATAAGGATGGGATGGATGGAGTGCACTCTGTATCGAATACGAAAAATACTCCAATGGAGGAGCTCGAGCTTATTTATCCTGTCTTCATGAAAAAATATGCCTTGAGGGAAAACTCGGAAGGACCGGGTAGGTTCCGGGGAGGGCTGGGAATAATCAGGGAGATTCAATTTCTCACCGATGTTACTTTTGCGATCATGTCCGACCGGCAGAAGTTCAAACCGTGGGGAATTGATGGGGGAGGGGAGGCTCGGGGTTCAGAGTTCTACCTTCTCTCTGGCTCTGAAAAAAAGAGCCTTCGGACCAAGACTATATCGACGGCCAAGGCCGGAGATACCCTGGTCATTCATACAGCAGGTGGGGGTGGCTTTGGGGATCCAAAGAAACGATCTCGGGAATTTGTCAAGCGTGACCTGGAAGAAGGGAAGATCAGTCTGGAAAGGGCTGGAGAGATATATGGATGGAAGAAATAGGGTGCAAGGCATAAGGAAATTTTGCTAAAAAGGGGGGGACGAAATGAATGAAGAAATTTTAAAAATATTGCGGAAAGATTCACGCGAGAATATGGGCCATATCTGGAAGTGTGCCCGGGACGGAAAATTAGAGGATTTGTCTGAGGAGGAAAAGAAGTGGGCTAAAATTATGCTGGAACATGAGGAATACGCCAATCAGTTTGAATTCGCGGACGTGCTGCATGACTACGAGTTTGACCCCGATACTCAGGTGAATCCATTTCTGCACATTACATTTCATGTAGTCGTGGAGAATCAACTGGAAGGCAGAGACCCGATCGAAGTATATCAATTCTATAATGCCATGAGAAAAAAGAAGCTTTCTCGCCACGATGTCATCCATCTTATTACTAACATCCTTATTCCCCTTGTTTTTGAAGTTCTGAAAAAAAATAGGCCCTTTGATTTGGAAAAGTACAGATCTCTATTGAAGATATACAAGGATAGAAAACCTAAAAAAATTATAGCCGAATTATCCAGAGACTGAACCCACGAAATCTTGGGAATCCCCCCTTCCCCCCTTTATTAAAGAGCGGGGCAGGGGGATTTAGAATTTATTTTCTGCTCAATTTCTAAGGAATGAGAAGCAGGAGCAATAGAAAATGGCCAACGATTTAAGCCCAAGTGCCCAGAAGGTTCAGGAGGCTCTAAATGTTCGGGGACTTACCTGCCGGGTAGTGGAACTGCCGCCGGAACCCCGAACGCTGTATTCCAACTTAGATCAGCAGACCTAAAGGCAATGACCGGCGGAAAAGTAATCTCAATCAAATAAAATGTAAAAAGCGAGAGCTGATTTGTCAGATACTATCAAGTCAAGTCCTGTCTAATGCTTTCACCTACTAATGCTCAGAGACCCCATGTCTAAGTGATTGAAGATTACCGAGTGAAAGCAGGCATCTTTCCAAATCGAATATATGGATCGAAAATCGTCCGAAAAATACTGCTTTTGAGCTATTTTGGCCCTGCGCCAAACATCGTTAGTAAAATAGCAATGATCACTACCGCTGCAATGCCAGCCAGCACCATTATTGTCTTTTTCATCGAATGTAACCTCCAGCCGGGCTGGAATCAATTCTTCGGATTCAACCTTGCCCCTTGGAAACTGATACCCAAAAATTCCCGGGGAAGAGGCCTCGGGGATCCTCCCTCAAGCTTTATTCTCTTCTTCGGAAAAGATCGAGTGGATTTCCTCCGCGGAGCGGGCTTTTATGAGACGCTTGCGAAAGGCCGGATCCTTCATCAAGCGGGAGATCTGGGCCAGGATTTTGAGATGCATCCCGGCCGAATTTTCGGGAGCAATCAGCAGGAAAAACAGGTGGGTCGGTTTCCCATCCAGGGACTGGAAATCCACGCCGTGCAGGCTTCTTCCGAAGGAAGCCAGAATTTTATCGACCTCCTTGCTCTTCCCGTGGGGAATGGCCACCCCCTCGCCGATTGCTGTGCTCCCCAGGCTTTCCCGCTCCAGCAGGATCTCCATCAACCGATCTTCATGGACTTGGTTTTCCACCTGCGTTAGGGTATGGACCATTTCCCGCAGAACGCCCTCCTTGGTCCGGGAGGCGATCTCGGGAAGAATCAACCGTTTATCCAATACGTCCAGGATTTTCATAGAAGTCGCCGTCCGAAGGGTTGAATCCCCATCCCCTTCCCGATCGGAAGGGCTGCCCCTTTGGGATTCCTTCTCCGAGCGCCGCGGGTTCCCACCGTCCTTTCGTTTTTGATAATAACTCGCTTTTGGGTGCGTTGAATGTACGAAAAACGGAGTTATATTTCACCCCAAAAGACCTCCCGATATGTGTCCTTTCCAAAGCCGCTCGCGGGATAGCTACCTGCGCGAGGTTACAAAACCAACTCACCCTCGCTAAGAGGAGTACGCACGTTTGACATGGGCGTTCTTAACCCAACGGGCGATATCCTTTGGTTTGTCAGAGTCGAACGCCTTTGGTCCCTTCGGTACCGGTTCCATGTCGATTACATCAACAGTATACATATTATATTTCTTTTGCTTCTTGCCTGGATAGTTGGGATTCAGCTCAATAACAACAGCCCCCATTCCTAGAGGGCCACCGTGGTTGCCGCCCCTGGCTGTGTAAAAGAAGACCGTGCTACCGGGGTCCTTTAGTGTTTCAATTTTCTGCTGTATCTCGGCCTGAGTAAAAATGGGGGTTTCCCAGTTGACCTTCTTCTTTTCTTCCAATTTGACCTGCTTCGCCCCGTCATCAAACCACCCTTCATAAATTATCAAATCCGAGCGCTCGTCAAGAGAAGTGTAGTCCATAACCTCCATTTTCTTTGCTTTCGCTTCAGACTCGTCGAAAACCCGAATATCAAATGTCGCTCCAGTTGTACTCTTACGTTCAACAGCTCTGAGAAGTTTCACCAACTCGGGGTCCATTTTTCTCTCGGCTACCAGATAATTTTGCACCGGCCCCGGTATTTCTTTGGGGCCTGATAGCTTCCCTTCTTCTTTCGCTGACTTTTTTCCCCAGAACATCTTTCTTACCCCTCCTTCCAGGATTGTCTGCCTTCCTGTTTGAATTAACCCACCCTCCAAACCGTAACCGAAAATAGGCATTATTTCCGGCAGGCGTTAATTAGAGGACCCTGAAGATCTTGCATACTTCTCACGCCGCACCGTGTTTGTTTCTGTGTCGAAGTAACCTTCCCAGAGTATCAAAGCAGAATGGTCGTCCAGCGAACTCCAGTCTTTCACTTTGAGGCCTGCCTGTACTACTTGGCCTTCACTGAAAATGCGGCAGTAAAATGCCTTCTTCTTCTCAGTTGGGCGAACTACTCCTTTAAGGCTCCACACCCAATTTGGGTCTTTCTTCTCTTCGACTACCATGTGGCTTCCTACCAACTGGGGTATGCTCTTGGGTCCCGGCAACTGTAACTCACCTTCCTTAGCTTTTCCACGTTTCCAAAACATTTGAACCCTCCTTGTACGGAATTTTTGAAATGAGCCCCTTTCAAAATCGGAGAAACTGAATTCGGCCTTTGTCGCTCCGGAGCCTATTTACCTTCCGGGGCCTCTTTTACCGGACGCAGGTATAATCCCACAAATGGTTCTGTTGATCATTTCGTTTTGTTTGGTTTACGGAATCGGGGCAGCATTTTTATTAACTTGTCGTGGGTTGCCAGCAAAATGATGGCAGCTATACATAGCCAAGGTCCGATGATATTAGCCCCCAAGGACAGCTCTTCCATTTCTTCCTCATTTTTTATGAGAAAGGAGGCCTTAGTCGAGTTAATTCTCTTAATTCTCTTAATCGCCTCGCCACGGTTGATTGAAAATTTGTTGTCGATCGGACCTTAATCGCTAACCTTTGGAATCCTGACAGATGGCTTCATGAGCTGGCGTCAAAATAGATGCTATATAAAACATGAAAAATAGTTCATATATTTTATATCCGAAGAATCCTGTGTCAAGGGTTTTTTTAAAAAATCATGATTACATGGCTATTTGGCCAATTTCTTGATATGATTAACATTTATTTCGCTTTCCGTTTTTGAACTTCTCGGGTGGGATGCATTCAAACATTTTCACAAAGTCGGGCAGCTATTTTTGAGGATCTGGGAAAGCGTAGGATTTCTAATGGACGAGAGGAGAAGAACTTCCTAAAAAAGATGGGGCAGGAAAATTTTGACTAAATTATCGTAATTTATTTTTTTGTCGCTGTCCGTCGAGAACCTTCAACAACTTGCCTACCGCTGTATCGCTATAGGTTTTATGCCGCAGGGGGGCGTGATGTTTAACTTGGTATCGCACCCTTCTTCCTTCCTTTTCCTTTGTTAGATAGCCTCCATCCTGGAGTTCCGCAATAATCCTTCGAACAGCCCGCTCGGAAATACCAACCTCCAAGGCCAATTCATGAGCGGTTATCATAGGATGGCGGGAAACAAAACTCAATACGACCGCATGGTTCGTTACAAAAGTCCATTGAGACATTAAAATCCCTCCTATTCATAACGAAAATAACTTGGGCAATAAACCTAAATGTGAGGGGAGCATTATTGCAAAAACATTCTGATCATGCCGATACCAAAAAGTGCCCCTAAATAAAAAGGCCGCCTCCAAAATTAATTTTTGGATAGCGGCCCGACTACCCTGATACCTCCAGAGATATCTGTATATCTCCGGACCCAATGATTACGAAATTATTTATTTTAAGATAACATATGAAAAATAATTCAAGATGTCAAGTGAAAAAAAAGGAAAAAATAACAAAATTTTGACGCTCCCTAAATGATAGAACGTGCCAATCTCGGCACTTCGCCAAAATTGAAGAGATAAAAAGTATAACCAAACCCTTAATGATTATGGGTAGAAACTTACACCTTTAACAGAATATGTCAATCATTAAGTTCAGGAAGAAGTCAATATCATTCCTTACATTTTCCGTCAGGCTAGTTCCCAACTTGCAAGTTTTAATTTATTTTCTTCTTTTTACTTTCTGATCTTAGCTCTAAGCTTTTAAGGACTTGGGGGTTGAGGACATTTTCCCGGAAGGAAATTGGGGTCACAGTGCCACGTCCATGATCTCCTGGGATGATGTTACCGAACGCTCTTTTCGCGTTATTTTTTTTCGCTCAGCTCAAGATAGATGACTTCAACGAGGCTCATCCAGCGCATGCCCCGGTCTTCCATATGGAAGATCTTTTTAACTTGCTGGAGGGTTTTTCCTTCTTTCACCAAGGCCCTAATCTTGACCTGTTTTTCTTCGACGCTCTTATGGTAATGGAGAGGCCCTTAAATAAGTAAGCAACTCATTGACTCAGATCATAACTATTCTCATGCGCAATAGCCTCTTCTCTCCGCACGGCATATCCCACGCACGGCGGGCTCATTCCCAGTCGCCTCGCCAAGTCGCTCAGGAAACAAGATGATTCCGCGCTCAAAACCCGCGATAGTGATGGCGTGAAAAACCCCGGGCACATCAAGGCAAGCCGATCTTGGCATAGCTCCTTGATTATCATACCAACCCATTCTGTAGCAATTGAATTATTTAAGGGCGTCCCCTTTTACGGCTGCGATCAAAAAAATGAGTGCTCTCTTCATTGCTTGGCCCTCCCTGAAAGATCAGTGGTTAATAAGTTACTTTTGAAAACTCCTCTTCATACGACCACTCCAGACGATTAGAGGTTAGATTGTTAGGTTAATAGGGAGCAGGTGGGAAATTTAGCAATTAATACTCTTATTTGCATGAACTGTCAAGGAGAAAATAGCTCCCGGCGTTTTAGTACTTCAGGGTTGAGCACGTTTTCCGGAATCTTTCCTTCAAAGACCGTGATTACCTTGTGCACGGTCTCCATGGCCATGGCATACGAAGCCTCCCGGCTCAATCCGGCACTGTGCGGAGTACAGACGATATTTTCCAGCTCGATGAGCGCCCGGAATGTGGGGGGCTCTTCTGTGTAGACATCCAGGCCAGCCCCGGCGATCCAGCCGTTTACCAGAGCCCTATAAAGAGCCTGTTCATCCACCACTTGCCCCCGAGCCGTATTGATGAGATAGGCGGTCCTTTTCATCAGCTTCAATCGATCTTCTCCGATCATCAACAAAGTGGAATCATCCAAGGGGACATGCAACGTTACGAAATCCGCCATCTGCAGCAACTCTTCCTTGGAGTAGTAAGGGATATTGTATTTTTCTCTGAAGTCGGGATAATCCATAATGTCATTGGCGATCACCTTTACTTCAAAACCCTGCACCCTCTTAGCCACGCGTTTCCCGATGTTTCCCAGGCCGATGATGCCCACAACTTTTCTGAAGAGATCCTCCCCTCCTTCGCGCTTGTAAAGGCCTTGGCGCATCTCTCGGTCCTTTCTGGGAATTTTTCTGGAAACGGCCAGCATCAGGCCAACCGTCATGTCAGCCACAGAATCGGCATTCGCCCCCGGGTTATGGGTCACGATAACTCCCTTCTCTGTGGCGGCATTCAGGTCTGTCCCCTCGAACCCTGCGCTGCGAATGGCGATCATCTTCAGCCGGTCAGCGCTCTCTATGATTTTGCGAGTGGCTGGGAACATTGCAGTGACGATCAAGACATCAGCATCCTGGATAACCTGGCAAACCTCTTCTTCCTGGACGGATCCCACACGGTCGTAGTCTTTTTCCTCTACAGAAAATCCAGCGCGCTTAAGGGCTTCAATCGGTTCCCGCGAAACTCTGGCGAAGTTCTTAGTCATGATGAGTACTTTGGGCATCTTTTCATTCTCCTGCAAATCGGGGGATCGTATCTGATCCGTTTCTCATGAAAATGATTTCGGCTTTATCCCCATGCTACGGCCGTCTCGATCGCCTCTTTTAACGTATCCGCCCTCTTAGCGAACATTAACCCTCCCCCCTTCTGGAGGGGCAAGTAGGGGGTTATTTTGATTTAATGCGTATCTATTAGCATGAGGTTTTTGGGAGTGTCAAGTAAAAGGATAAAGAGACAAACCTGCTTTTTCTCTTTGACAAAAGTTCATGAAAAAAGTTAAAAATATATTGGATTTCTCCCCATCAACTGATCTTTCATTGATTTGAAACGGAGTGCAGAGCATGAGGAAGATTCCGGAGAGGTACAGGCAGCGACTGATGGGTTTGATTCCTGTCGAACGGATTGGGACCTGGCAGATTCTCAGGCCGCGTAAATCCCTGTTGCAAGAGCTTCTCACCTACGAAGGCCTTACTCCCACAATCTCAGACATCCTCGATTCCATGGGAATTGCGGGGGCAGTTCCGGGATCGGTACTCAGACCCATCATCCTCGGAAAGAAGATCGCTGGGCCAGCCATTACTTTGAAATACGCTCCTGAGAGATTCAGCCCAGCTCAATCTTTCCATGAAAAAGCCAAGGCCAAATTAGCCGACCGGGATGCCTATGCTTTAACTGAACCAGGAGACGTGGTGGTCATCGATGGGGGAGGGAGAGCAGAAATCTCGGCCATGGGCGGGCTTTCAACCCTCATGGCGAAGAAATATGGACTGGCTGGCAATGTCGTGGACTGCGGCGTGCGCGATGTGGGAGAAATGAGAGCCCTCGACTATCCCGTCTGGTCACGGGGGATTACCCCTATCACGGGTAAGTTCCGCTTCGAAGCCATAGAGATAAATGGGCCTGTGGTGTGCGGCGGGGTATCCGTATCCCCTGGAGACCTCGTTGTAGCCGATGATTCTGGGGTCGTCTTTATTCCCCAAAAATTCATCAAAATTGTGCTCGAGCGAGCTATTGAAGTTTTGAAGAAAGAAGCCCGCCTCATCGAAGCGATCGAAGAAGGGTCCTCGATGGAAGAGATAAAAAAGATTTTAGCCCCTGAAAAATGGTAGTTAAGAAAGGGTGTAGGGGGTAGTATGGAGGATGTGTTTTAAATGAGCCTTGAGTTAATGCGCGGAAATGAAGCAATTGCAGAGGGGGCCATCCGCGCTGGTTGCAGATTTTACACTGGATATCCCATCACTCCCCAGAATGAACTCTTTGAATATATGGCCAAACGGCTTCCTCAAGTTGGAGGGATCTTCCTGCAGTGCGAAAGTGAGGTTGCCGGCATTAATATGATCTGGGGTGCGGCCTGCACAGGAACGCGGGCCATGACCTCGTCCTCCGGACCAGGGATCAGCCTGATGTCCGAGGGATTGACCACCCTGGCCGCTGGGCAACTGCCATGCGTGGTAGTGGATGTCACAAGGGCTGGTCCCGGGTTGGGCCGCATAGCTCCAGCACAATCGGACTACCGGCAGGTTACCAAAGGCGGAGGCCATGGAGATTACCATGCCATCGTTCTTGGGCCGGCTTCTACCCAGGAGATGGCTGATCTGGCCACGCTGGCTTTTTATCTGGCAGATCTATACCGTAACCCAGTGATCCTCTTGATGGATGGAATGCTGGGCCAGATGATGGAGCCCGTGGATTTTGACCTGGTGAAACCACTGCCCCTGCCCGATAAGCCTTGGGCTTTGCGGGGCAAAGGGAATGGACCCCGGAAGATGATCTATGCCGCTCCTTTCGATGATCCTTCGCTCATCCAGCTAAATCAAGAGCTGGCTGAAAAGTACCGCAAGATAGAGGAAAGAGAGCAGCGCTGGGAGGAAATCTCCCTCGAGGAAGCCGAACTGGTAGTGGTCGCCTTCGGCAGCGCGGCTCGCGTCTGCCTGGATGCGGTGCAAGATGCCCGGGCCGAGGGATTGCGGGTGGGGATGATCCGGCCAATCACCCTCTGGCCGTTTGCCCGGAAAGCCTTCGAGAAGATTCGGCACCGAGTCAGAGCTTTTCTCGATGTGGAGATGAATGCTGGCCAGATGCAGGAAGACCTGGAGAGGGTAGTGGGGCCGGATTTTCCGATCTACCATTTAGGCCAAGGCGGAGGGAAAATAATCTATCCGGATGAGGTTTATGAGGAAATTAGGATGAGGCTAAAAGATTGCCCCGGTAGCTGACGTAGCAAAATTCGAAGCACGAAATTCGAAATCCGAAACAAATTCAAATTTCCAAAGATTGAAACAGCATCTTTTTGAGATTCTGGTCATTTGGATTTCGGATTTGCTTCGAATTTCGACATTCGAGTTTCGGATTTAGCGGAGGGTCTTTTTTAGTGAAGAAGATTTTCGGAAAACCGCAGGCTTTAACTGACTTTCCCTACCCTTACTGTCCTGGTTGTGGACATGGGATTGTGCAACGTCTCGTGGGCGAGGCCATGGACCAATTGGGCATTGTGGACAGGTCCATTGGAGTAACTTCCGCAGGATGCTCGGTGAGGAACTGGAAGCAGTTTGCTTGCGATATGACCATGGGTTTGCATGGGCGTGGCCCAGCAGTGGCCACTGGCTTGAAACGAACAGCACCCGAATGCATCATCTTTACTTACCAAGGAGATGGAGACCTGGCGGCGATCGGCACAGGGGAGATCGTCCATGCGGCCAGCAGGTGCGAACGGATCACAGTGATCTATGTGAATAATGCTGTCTTCGGGGCCACGGGCGGCCAGCAGGCCCCCACCACTCTTTTGGGCCAGAAGACGACCAGCTTTCCCGGTGGCCGTGACCCCCGTACGGGTGGGTATCCCCTGCGGATGGCGGAAATGCTGGCCATGGTTTCGCCAGAGGCTTACATCGCTCGCGTTTCCATCCACGACGTGAAACATATCAACCAGGCAGCCAAAGCCATCCGCCGGGCTTTTGAGGTCCAGATGTGTGATGAAGGCTTTGGCCTGGTCGAATGCCTCTCCATGTGTCCCACACAGTGGAAGGTCACGCCCGTGGAAGCGCTGAAATGGATCGAAGAAAAAATGATCCCTTATTACCCTTTGGGCGAGTTTGCTAATCCTAAAAAGAGCTAAAATTTAGCCACAGAGGACACCGAGTTCACCGAGGTAATAAAGATAAAAAGAAATCTGAATGCCAAGGGGGGAAAATTCGTTTCTTATTATCTTGCGCCTCTGTGTTCTCTGAGACCTCTGTGGCTAATGGAGTTTTTATGCATGAATCAGTGATCATGTCCGGATTCGGAGGGCAGGGGATCCTGCTCATGGGGCAACTCCTTTGCTACGCTGGGATGCACGAAGGGTTGAAAGTAACCTGGATGCCCTCTTACGGTCCGGAGATGCGCGGAGGAACAGCCAATTGTACCGTGATGCTTTCATCTGATAGGATTGGCTCGCCCGTAACCCACACCCCCTCATCATTGGTGGCCATGAATAAGCCTTCCCTCGACCGATTCGAAGCTGCCGTTCAAACCGGCGGGTTCTTGGTGATCAATTCTTCTCTGGTAGAACGGGATTCTCGGCGTAGCGACCTTAGGATTGTCAAGGTCCCGGCGAATAAGATTGCTGAGGAAGTAGGTGCCCTCCAGGTTTCCAACATGGCCGCTCTGGGCGCATACGTGGGGGGAAAAGGGGTCGTTTCATTAGAATCAGTCATTTTAGCTCTGCGGCAGATGATTCCCGAGCACCGAAAAGAAATGCTCGCGGTAAATGAAAAGGCTTTGAGAAGGGGAGCCGAGTTTGCCGCGGCCCAATTAAGGAATTAGGACGCAGATTCACGCCTCACCACTCCCGACTTACGGGTTTTATTATGGGTAAGATTCTGATCGACAAGGAACGGTGCAAGGGGTGCCAGCTTTGTATTTCTACTTGCCTGAAGAAACTGATCGTGCTTTCTGAGCAGTTCAACGAGAAGGGCTATCATTTTGTCCTCTTCGATGGTTCAGAGGAATGTACGGGCTGCACCATGTGCGGGCGGATCTGCCCGGATATGGCCATTGAAGTCTATAAATAAGAATACGCAAAGCGCAGAGAGCATGGCGCAAAGCGGGGTGATTCTTTTCCATTGTTGGCATGCTTTAGCCAGGATTTTACGCTATGCTCTATGCGCTGTGCACTTTGCCAGGAGGTTATCACAATGAATTTTCCAAAGGTCTATCGCGTTCGCCAGTCTTTTGACCGCACAGCGGTCAAAGACATTCCGGGGACGGCTCAGGCTGAGTTAAAGAGGCTCTCTCTGGGAAAGTACATCAAACCCGGCCAGCGGGTGGCTCTGACAGCTGGGAGCCGGGGAGTGGCGAACATCGCCATAATCCTGAAAGCTGCCGTAGAGTATCTCAAGTCCCTCGGAGCTCAGCCTTTTATCTTCCCGGCTATGGGCAGTCATGGAGGGGCAACTGCCGAAGGGCAGACCGCCCTTTTGGCTCATTATAACGTGACCGAAGCTTTCACCGGAGCGGCCATCCTTTCCTCCATGGAGGTGGTGGAAATTGGAAAGACAGAAGATGGGGTTCCAGTTTTCATCGATAGGCATGCTTCCAGGGCTGACTGGATCATCGTGGTCAACCGGATCAAACCCCATACAAAATTCAAAGCCCCGATCGAGAGTGGTTTGATGAAAATGATGGCCATTGGTATGGGAAAGCAAAAAGGCGCGGAGCATTACCACAAGGCAGCCATCCAGTATACTTTTCCCAAGATCATCGTCGACGGAGGGCGTGTGGTTTTGAAAAAGGCCCCCATCCTATGCGGCCTGGGGATGGTAGAAAATGGTTATGATGAAACAGCCAAGATCGTGGCTCTGAAACCTGAAGAATTGGAGAAGAAAGAAATAGAACTCTTGGAGCTGGCCAAGAAAATGATGCCCAGGCTTCCCTTTAACGAGATCGATCTTCTGATCGTGGATGAAATGGGAAAAGACATCAGCGGAACAGGGATCGACCCGAATGTTACGGGGAGGAATCGGGATCTATTGGGTGTCTTTCCTCATCCTACGAACATAAAAAGGCTCTTTGTGCGAGACCTGACGCCCAACTCCGAAGGGAATGCCACTGGCATCGGTCTGGCTGATCTAACCACCAAGAGACTGGTGGACAAGATTAATTACCAGGCCACCTATATGAACTGCATTACCGGTATCAGCTTGGAAAAGGCCGCCGTTCCCATGCATTTCGAGACTGATCAAGAAGCTGTCAAAGTAGCCCTGGGCTCCATTGGCCTGATCCCCCCGGAGAAGAGCAAGATCGTGCGCATTAAGAATACGCTGCAGGTCGATGAAGTAGAAGCTTCTGAAGCTTATCGGGAGGAGCTGAGCAAGAGATCAGATCTGGAAATATTAGAAGGTCCCCAGCCCATGCCATTCGATGGCCGGGGCAATCTTCTGCCTCTGGTCGTCCATGGCACCCGGAAAGCGGACCTCTAAAGGGAAAAGATATGAGACGGTATGAAATTCGCATTGCCGGATTTGGCGGACAAGGGGTTGTTACCGCTGGAAAGATCATGGGGGTAGCTGCCGCCCTCTATGATAAAAAGAACGCTGTGCAAACCCAGTCTTATGGGCCGGAATCCCGGGGTGGGGCATGCAAGGCAGAGGTAGTCCTTTCCGACGGGGAGATCCATTATCCAAAAGTGCGTTCAGCGGACGTTTTGGTTGCCTTATCTCAAACCGCCCAGGATGTTTACCTCAAAGACCTAAAGCCTGGAGGTCTCTTGATTATCGACCCCCTGACAGTGGTGAGAGAAGTTCCACGTTCGGATGTGCAGATAGTCAAAGTCCCAACAGCCGAAATTGCCCTTAAAGTAGGGCATAAGAGATTTCAGAACATGGTAGCTCTGGGAGCCCTCTGCCAGCTAACCGGGGTCGTATCCCAGAAAGCCATCGAGAAGGCCATCGAGGAGAGCGTCCCGCCGAAAACTCTATGGCAAAACATCGAGGCTTTTAAGAAAGGGATCGAATATGTCCGTAAGTGACCATACGGCCTTCGAGCCTCTACTTACGGAAGAAGAGGCCAAAAAGGTCATCCGAGGGCCGCTCCCCCCGGGTGATTATTATCTGTTCGGGAGTGACGCCTGTGTGGAAGGGGCGATCTTCGCCGGATGTCGATATTATGCTGGCTATCCCATCACCCCGGCCTCAGAGATAATGGAGAAGGCGGCTGAACGTCTACCACAGGTGGGTGGACGCTTCATCCAGATGGAAGATGAAATTGCCTCGGCCTGCTCCCTCATCGGAGCATCCTGGGCCGGGACCAAGGCCATGACAGCTACTTCCGGGCCAGGATTTTCACTGATGATGGAATCAGTATCTTACGCCATCATGTCCGAGACTCCTTTCGTCATCGTCAATGTCCAGCGGCCTGGGCCGGGGCAAGGTTATATCACCTCTTCCCAGGAAGACGTGATGCAGGCCAGATGGGGCCACCATGGCGGCGGAAGCCTGATCGCGTTAGCGCCTTCTTCGGTGCAGGAGATGTTCGATTTTACCATCGAAGCTTTCAACTACGCGGAGAAATGGCGCGTGCCGGTTATTCTTCTGGCAGATGAGACAGTGGCCCACATGCGCGAAAGACTAAGAGTCAGGCCAAAGGAGGAAATAAAGATCATCAATCGTGTGCGGCCTCAGGATTTGGGAATCCCTTACGAAAAATACCTCCCCTATGAAGTGTATGAAGGGATTGTACCACCTATGCCTGCCTGGGGGGATGGGTATCGGGTAAACGCGGTTGGCCTGGTGCACCACCCGGATGGAAACATTACCAAGTATGGCCCGGAGATGCACTTTTCTTGCGTGAATCGGATTTATCGGAAAATCGAGGATCACGCGGATGAGATCTCCCAGGTGGAAGGATTTTTCTTAGAGGGATGCAGAGATCTCATAGTGGCTTATGGTACGACGGCCCGCTCTGCTTTGGAGGCTGTCCGGGAACTCCACGCCAAAGGAAAGACAAACATCGGTTTCCTCCGGCTAAAAACACTCTGGCCCTTTGCAGAAAATAGGATCCGCTCCATGGTGGGACGAATACAGAATGTCTTCTTCCCGGAGATGAATTTAGGATATATGCTCCACCCCTTGAGAGAAGCGTTGCGGGACCGGGTCCAAAGATTTATTCCCATTCCTTCGTTGGGACAATTGCACGGGCCCGATCAGATTATCGAGAAGATTGAAGAGGTCATTGGCAAATAAATAATTTCGCCACAGAGCACACAGAGAACACAGAGAAATGAATTTATTTACAGTCTTGTCCAAATTAGGCTTATCGAAAAGTTGTTGATCCGTCATTCCCGCGCAGGCCGGAATCCAGAATGTTTTTTAAAAAAGCCTGGATTCCTGCTCCCTGCTTAAAGCCTGCAGGGACAAATTTCGCAGGAATGACGACGGGCTGATAGAAAGCGTGGGTGTGCGTAATTTGGACAGCACTGATTTATTTATCAAAGAACTTCTATTTTTCATTTTTATTTTGGTATTTCGATATAGATTTCCTCTCTGAGTTCTCCGTGCCCTCTGTGGCTTATGGAATAGAAAAATGAAACATCCAATGTTGAAATACTTGCGAGAGACCGGTATGTACGGAGACCGGTTTCCAACCATTTTTTGTCCGGGCTGCGGGATTGGGCAGGTACTGAACTTCACTTTAAATGCGGTAGACCAAATTGTGCAGCAGGATGGTGTATCCCGCGACCGCTTTTTCTTCGCCACAGGGGTAGGATGTTCTGCCCGGCTGACTTCCCATTATATGGAATTTGATTCCATCTGGTCGCTCCATGGCCGAGCGCCAGCAGTAGCCACAGGGGCAATTCTGGCCAGGCCGGAATTGAAAGCTATCGTCTTCACCGGGGATGGAGATGCTGCGGCTATCGGCGGAAACCACTTCATCCATGTCTGCCGGCGAAACTTAGATATGACCTTAATCTGCATGAACAATGGTCTCTACGGAATGACGGGGGGGCAGTCGGCTCCGACGACTCCCCGAGGAATTCCATCGACTACCTCTCCTTATGGGAATGTGGAGAATGCTTTTGATCTCTGTGAAATGGCCGTGACCGCTGGGGCGAGTTATGTGGCTCGCTGGACCACGGCCCACCCCCAGCAGTGCATTCAGGCCATCAAAAAGGGAATCCGGAAGAAAGGGTTAGCTTTCATCGAGATCATGACCCAATGCCCCACCCACTGGAAAGAAGAACCCGCGAAGATGCTGAAGAAGTTTCGCTCTCAGGCGGTGCGTCTATCCAGAGAGAAAGGGAAAGAATCTCTCAAGAAGGATCAATTCTTGGTGGGAGAATTTGTGGATAAAGATCAACCCGAATGGCTGGAAACTTATCAGAAGATTATCGACCGTTTTCAACAATAAGATTTTTGCCACAGAGGACACCGAGGTCACCGAGGTGTTCTCTGTGGCCTCGGTGGCTAAAAAGTGAGAAGATTATGCCAGTATTATACGTAGAAGATAAATACTGTAAAGGCTGCGGGATCTGCATGGAATTCTGCCCGGCCAAAATTCTGAAGACCTCTAAGAAGATGAACTCCCGGGGTTATTTCCCGCCAGAGAGTGATGAGATGGAGAAGTGCAAGAACTGCGGCATGTGTTCCCTCTTGTGCCCGGACTTTGCCATCGTCGTTTCAGATGAATAGAAGTCTTAGTGCGGCACAACCGCGACCAGGGGAAAAAAATCCCCCTTTATTAAGGAGTCCATAATTTATTAGACATATTCTTCCGTTCAATTGTTGTCACCGTTCACCCTGAGCCTTCGGCGTGAGCTCAGTCGAACGCTTGTCGAAGGGTGCGTTGCGAGCCGCCCATGCTTCGACAAGCTCAGCACGAACGGCTGTGCATTCACTCTGCAGTGTCCATACAATTATGGACTGATTAATAATGGAGGAGGGTGGAGGGATTAAGATTTTCCTTGAACAGAATATTCGAGCATGGTAAAAATGGATTATCCTGCATGCTGTTATTCCTACTTTGATTTCAACTTGTTATTCCCAGTACCATTGGGCGACCGCCGGGGAATTTGAAAATGAAAAGAGCCTGGCAGATCACCTGCTTAGCCTTCGTGGCCTTAGCGGTTTTTACGCTGGTATTATCCTTTGAGTACCCATATATGGATCGGCTTGGTCCCGGCCCAGGCTTCTTTCCCTTCTGGCTGAGTCTCATAACCGGCGCATTGTCGCTGGCGTTGTTTTTCCATACAACCCTGGCTAAACGTGTGGGCTATGGCTCCGGCACCCTCTTACCTGACCGCTTAGGGGCCTTGCGGATTATGATTATTCTGGTGGGATTGGTGGGAGGCCTGGTGATCTTCGAAACCCTGGGCTTCCGTATTACTCTTCTTCTATTCCTCTTTTTCCTTCCGCTGGCCCTCGGGGTGCGTAACTGGTGGCTTACCTTGATAATTGCCACAGCTGGTAGCTTCGGGGTATTCCATGTTTTTTATTACTGGCTGAAGCTGCCATTACCGATAGGGGTGTTCGGTATTTAGGGAGGGGATTTTGGAAGCGTTTCAGTACTGGCTGCAGGGGTTTTCGGTAGCTACACTGCCTGCGAATCTCATGTTCGCCTTTATCGGTTGCGTCCTGGGCACCCTCATCGGGGTCCTGCCGGGTCTGGGACCGGCGGCGGGGACGGCTATCCTCATCCCTATTACCTTCAATCTGGACCCTATCGGGGCCATCATCATGCTGTCGGCCATCTACTATGGGGCGATGTATGGCGGGACTATAACCTCTGTGCTGGTGAATGTGCCCGGGGAGGCGGCCTCCGTGATAACTTGTCTGGATGGCTTTCAGATGGCCAAGCAGGGGAGAGCCGGGCCCGCCCTGGGGATAGCGGCCATAGGCTCATTCATCGGGGGTACCTTCGCAACTTTTGCTCTCATGGTGGTATCTCTGCCTTTGGCCACCTTTGCCCTGCGTTTCGGGCCCCCAGAGGTCTTTGCCCTCCTGGTAGTAGGGCTTTCTCTGGTAACGGGCCTTTCCGGCCGCTCTTTGTTAGCCGCTCTGATCATGACCTTCTTTGGGATTATGCTGGCTATGATTGGAATGGACCCCGTGCGAGGGGCCCCCCGTTTCACCTTCGGCATTGCTCCGCTTTACGACGGCGTTGGCTTCGTTCCGGTCGTGATGGGCCTATTCGGCGTTGGCGAGATCTTGGTAAGCATGGAGAAGCCGGTCTTGGAGATTATCAAAACCAAGTTGACGGATCTCCTGCCCAACCGGAAGGAATGGAAGGTTTCTACCGGAGCCATCGGGCGAGGTACAATCATAGGGTTCTTTTTGGGCCTCATCCCGGGCATCGGGGCCATCATACCTACTTTTGTTGCTTACGTAGTTGAAAAGAAGGTATCCAAACACCCGGAGAAGTTCGGAACGGGGGTCATTGAAGGTGTTGCTTCACCGGAAACCGCCAACAATTCCTATGCCAATGGGGCTATGATTCCCTTACTGACTTTGGGTATCCCGGGATCCCCCACCCTGGCTGTGATCATGGGAGCTTTCATAATCCACGGCCTTACCCCCGGTCCCTTCCTTTTCAAAGAGCGCCCCGATGTTGTGTGGGGGCTAATTGCCAGCCTTTATTTGGGCAACATCATGCTGCTTATCTTGAACCTGCCCCTGGTGGGCTTCTGGGCCAAGCTTCTGGAAATCCGCTATCAATATCTTTACCCCGGGATACTTCTCTTTTGCATCCTTGGGGCCTACAGCCTGAATCAAAGCGTTTTCGATGTGGGGGTGATGGTGGCCTTCGGAGTGCTGGGCTATATCTTCCGCAAGCTGGATTGGCCCCTGGCTCCCACCATCTTGGCTCTCATTCTGGGGCCTATGATGGAGAGGGCGTTACGCACCTCCCTGGAGATTTCCGGCGGGGATATGAGCATCTTAATTACCCGCCCCATTTCAGCCATTCTCCTTATTGTGGCAGCCATCGTCCTGATCAGTCCGGCTGTTCGCGGGGTAGCCAAGCGGGCTGGCAAGGATTAGGCATGAATCCTTAGGGAAGGGCTAAATCGTGAGGGCGTCGTCAGGTGAGAAGAAAAAGTTAAACTTTAAAAATACGCAAAAAGAAGGAGGAGGCAAAATGAAAAGGAAGTTTTTCTTTGGTTTAGCAGTGGTATCCATGGCGGCCCTTGTGGTCAGTGCTTATGCCGCCGATTATCCCACGAAGCCGATCACGCTAATGATCCCTTACGCGGCCGGGGGCAGCACTGATGTGGGAGGCCGTATCGTGGCGGCCATTGCGGAGAAGATGATTGGCCAGCCTATCGTAGTCGTCAACAAGGCTGGCGCTGGAGGGCAGATAGGCTGGACAGAACTGGCTAGGCAGAAACCTGACGGCTATTATATTGGCTATATCAACCTGCCTCATATTCTCACAACTGTCCTGGACCCAGAGCGTAAGGCTATCTTCAAGGCAGAGGATATTGTCCCCATCATCAGCCAGGCCCTCGATCCCACGACAGTCTCCGTGAGACCTGACAGTCCCTGGAAGACTCTCAAAGACCTGATTGATGACGCCAAGAAGAAGCCCGGCCAGATACCTGCCGGCATCGTCGGTTATCTCCAGGACGATGAGATTGGTTACTTGCAATTGGCCGAGGCAGCGGGCGCAGAGATGAGGAAAGTCTACTTTGATTCGGCCGCCCCCGCCATCACTGCCCTCCTGGGAGGACATGTAGAAGTCCTTTTCTGCACGGTAGGCGATAACTACACTCAATGGAAAGCAGGAAGGATACGCATGTTAACGATAATGGACAAGGAGAGGGCCAAGTTCTATCCCGACTTGCCCACCACGGCGGAGGTAGGCTACCCCACTGTTCTCTCGGCATCGACCCGGGGCATCGCTGCTCCTAAAGGGGTTCCTGAGCCTATCATGAAGAAGCTCCAGGAGGTCTTCAAGAAGGCGATGATGACTAAAGATCACGTAGAGAAACTGGAGGCCGCCGGTCAGCCCGTTAAGATCCTGGTAGGCGAGGACTTCGTCAAATATTATTGGGAGAGCTACAAGGTCGCCAAGAAATGGGTGGAGTACGTCCGCGGTAAATAGGAATTTTCAACTAAGGAGGGCAGAAGGCAGCAGAGCGGCAACCCAAAAAAACTCATAACCTGAAACTGACCATGGCCAACTGGCCATCATAGAACTACTAAAATCCCCCTGTACCCCCCTTTGGTAAAGGGGGGCTTGGGGGGATTTGTGAATAGATTTTGCTTAATACAATTTTAAGATTTTGCAGATTAGTAGCACAGAGATAACCTGGCAGATGGCCTGAACGCCAGAGGACCGAGCAATTGGATTCTTATATTCTCTGTGGTTGAAAGAAATTAGAACAACTTGAATCGGCCCTCGAACTCTGGCTGGACTGTTACCTGGGTAAAAACACGATCCTGCTCTTCGCGGATTGCCGCCATCATCCAGAGAAAGGTGGTGACCGTCCCGGGCGCGGCCGCATTATAGTGATACCCCTTTTTGATGGCCACGGCGTCTCCTTCACGAACCATAGCCACAATCTCGGCATTGTCAAAATCCCAGTAATTCAAATGGATGGCGAAGTTTGGCGCGGGCATATCCACGTATAGGTAGATCTCTTCCTTAGCCTCGGAATGGTCATGAGGAGGCCAGCTGGTCCAGTTTCCCTCCTTGCTCATTGTAAGGCCGGCCAAAAGCCTTCCGGCCTTCACATTGGCTTCACCAATTAAGGTGTGAATAGTTCGCGCGTAGGGCTCAAACCCGGCCCGGGTGACCAGTTTTGGATCTTTCAGGACGTTATCAAAGGCAACGAACTGGACGGAGTATTTCTCGGAAACCGGAGCAGCGCATTCTGCCAAATCGAAAGAGCCAGAAGAGCTGATTTTGCAGCGGGTCTGCACCGGCAGGTAAAGGGCATCATATTTTTTCATCCCGAAGCGCTGACCATTTGCTTCGGCTGAGCCCTCTCCTCGAAGACAGATAAGCCCAATTTCTTCTCCATTGGTCTCTATAGGAATCGGGGGTTCTCCTCCAGAGAGGACAATGCGTCCGTACCTCAGGTACTGAAGCCCGGTGTTGGAATGATCGATTAGACGCTTCCTGCCTTTCACTTGATGGGTCTGTCGAAATAGCCATGAGTTATTCATTTTTTGTTCCTCCTTTGAGGGCGAATCCCCCCAAGGCCCCCCTCTAATTAAAGGAGGGGAAGGGGGGATTTATCGGCCGCGAATGAAAAGCCAGAGATCACGGAGCGTGTAGCAGATGATAATACCTCCTGATATGGGAAGAACTCCATACCACAGGAACCTGGGCAGTTCTAAGATCGGCGACCGATCGGTGGCCTTGAGGGACACCACTCCACCCTGGTAGGTGAAGACCAAAAAGAAAGCGAGGGCCAGCAAGCCGAGGATAATTTCCAATTTACGGCCCACTTTGGAAGATGCCAATAATCTCGGAATCAGATCCACCCGGAAATGGGTCCTATCCTTCCACAATGAGGCAGCTCCCAGAAAGATCATCCAGGCAAAGCCGAATTCCACGATCTCATCCGCCCAGCCCATGGAGGCAATGGGGACAAACCTGACAAATACCCCAGCAGACACAAAAAAAATTAGACTCACCATGCAGAAGATACTGGCCCGGCGCAGCGCAGAAGCAACGGCCCGATCCACCTTAGCGAGTGTTTCCCGGGTCATCGAATTTCCCCCTTCACTTTGCAGGCCCCATCACTAAATTCGGGACCGAGGTGACCAATCCGGGAACGAAGGTGATGAGAGCCAATGAAACCATTAAGGCTACGATGTACCATTTGAGCTCGGAGGCCAGTTCCCAGAGAGGAACTTTCCCTACACTGGAAACAGCGTACAGGACCATTCCCACCGGCGGAGTGAGTAGGCCGATCATTAAGTTGAGCGTCATAACCACTCCGAAATGGACAGGGTCGATGCCGATCTTGCTGACCAGCGGCATAAAAATGGGGATCGTAAGAATCATGATCGAGATCCCCTCCATGAAGCAGCCAAGAACGAGCAGAATAATATTAAGCATGAGAAGGATCATCCAAGGGTTATGACTCAAAGCCATCAATCCTTTGATCACCGCGTCCGGGACTCTCTGGTGGATCAGCAGCCATCCAAAAATCCCCGCTGCCGAAATGATGAAGAGAACGCGCACTGTATGCTCGAGGCTTTCCCAGATGATGCGCGGGAGGTCTTTTATGGTTATTTCTTTATAGATCACGAGGGTGACGATAAGGGCATAGATCACGGCAACGACCGAAGCTTCGGTAGGGGTAAAGATTCCAACCAGGATTCCGCCGATGATGATGATTGGGGTTACCAACGCCGACCAGGCACTTAACGCGCTCTTGACTAGCTCCCGAAAGGTTGCCCTTCTTTCCCTCGGGTAGCCCCTCCGGTCGGAAATGACATATACCGTGATCATCATGGCAATGCCCATGATAAAGCCAGGAATGAACCCACCAAGGAAGAGGCGACCCACGGATGTCCCGGTCAAACTCCCAAAAATGACAAAAGGGATGCTCGGGGGAATGATGGGGCCGATGGTGGAAGAAGCGGCGGTAACCGCGGCACTGAATCTTTTGGAAAAGCCAGCCTTGGTCATGGCCTCCATTTCCACCATCCCGATTCCTGCGGCATCGGCCACGGCGGCCCCAGACATCCCGGCAAAGATCATGCTGTTGACCACATTGACATGGCCGAGCCCTCCTTTGATATGGCCGACCATGTTCTGAGCGAGGCGAAAGATCCGCTGGGTCATACCCCCGGTGTTCATCAACTGCCCGACTAAAATAAAAAAAGGAATGGCCAGGAGGGGGAAGCCCGTTGTGCTGGAGTACATTCGCGCCGGGATCATGCTCAGGGTATCGATCTCCCCCAGGATCACGAAGAAGATCACAGCAGTCAGCCCCATGGAGACAGCGATCGGCAACCCAACCATGATCAGGCCAACGAGGACAGCAAAGATGGCCAATGTCATCAAGGCTTTCCCCTTCTCATCCTCTACTTTTTACGTGCCTCTTCTACATACTTCATAAAAATTTTCATGTTGTCTTCGCCGGCGTACTTCCCGATTCTTTCGTAGGCGGGCTTCATGGCCGCGCGGAAGGGAGCCAGGTTAGGCCGGGTTACTTTCAGACCAGCCTTCTCCATTTTAGCAATCAGGGAATCTTCTTCAGACATAATGGCCTTGCGCATGTAGGCCCCTGCCAACTTACTTTCCTCTCGGAAGATTTTCTTTTGTTCCGGTCTTAGCTTAGCCCAAGCCTTGGCGCTGACTACATGAACCATATTGTTGTAAACATGACGGGTAAGGGCCAGGTATTTTTGAACTTCGTAGAACTTGTTGTGATAGATCACCGGAATGGGATTTTCCTGGGCATCCACTACGCCCTGGGACAGGGCCATGTAAACTTCGGGAAAAGCAATCTTGGTAACGATTCCTCCCAGGGCCTCCATGGCCGCCTGGAGCTGGATTTCCGGAGGAGTGCGAATCTTCAGGCCCTTCACATCTTCTGGCTTATAGATTGGCCTCTTGCTGTTGGTGAGGTTCCTGAACCCCCATTCCCAGTTGGAGAGGATGATAAATCCTTCCTTTTCAGCGAGGGGTGCCAGCCAATCCATCGAGGGCCCATCCAACGCCCGGTGGACGTGATCGTAATCGTCATAAACAAATGGGAGCATCACAACGGAGAAAGCTTTCACATACTTATCCAGGGCTCCTTGCGTGGGGAGACCCATATCGATTGCCCCGAGCCTTACCTGCTCACACTGCTCCGGAGGAGATCCTAAAATATTAGCAGGGTAAATGGCGATTTTTACCTGCCCTTTGGTCCGCTCCTCTACCTTTGCGGCAAACTGCTTTGCTGCCAAGTGACTGGGATGGGTTTCCTCACCATAATGCGCAAATCTTAAGGAAAGGACCTGGGCCTCCGCCCTATGGCCGACCAAGCAGACGAGAAATGCGGCCATCATCAAGCAGACGATCAAAAAAATCCGACCTGTTTTCATAATTTCACCCTCCTTTCTTGTTACGTAGAAAATACTCCCCTCCCCTGGCGGGAGGGGACGAAGGGGAGGGGGATTGAAAACTAATCACCCCCACCCAACCCTCCCCCATCAAAGGGGGAGGAGAATTTTGACAAATTTTTATTATTCCCCGGCGAAAAAATATTCATGAAAAATTGGCTATGTCTTTAGTTCAAGAGTGCCTGAAATGAATTCCTGCCTATTTCTTTTCTTGCTTTAAGTGTTTCCGCATCAATTCCAGGTAGTCCTCCCTGGGAGGAGAAAAAATGTCGATGCCTTTAAAACCGGTCGGCGTTCGCCCTCCGTGTTCGACATTGGGGGGATGGACGCAAACATCGCCTTTCTTCATCAAGAAGGTTTCCCCCTCGACAATATGTTCTTCCGATCCTTCCAGGATGATGAGAATCTGCTCTGCGGGATGCCGGTGGAGGGGAAAACTGGCTCCGGGCGGCTGTTCGATGAAACTGAGAAGGACATTTTGCCCGGCGATAAACCGAGTTCCCACTTTGTCGGTCAAGGGGGTGAGAGGAATGTCCTCAATGCGGTAAAGGTATTTCGGTTTTTTTTCTCTCATTATTTCCCTCCTTTCAGCGATATTTGCATGTTTGATAGCCCATTTTGAAAGAAATTGAGGCAGCTGCTTCCATCACCTGACCAACAAACTTCTTTTCCAATGGGGTATGGATCTTTCTCTGAGGACCGGAGATGCTCATGCTGGCAATGACATTGCCGTAATGGTCGCGAATCGGGGCAGCGATGCACTCCACATCTTCTTCGATTTCCCTACGGTCCAAGGCGTATCCTCGATTACGGACCTCTCTTAGCTCTTTAAGCAGCTTGCTTTTGGAGGTGATGGTACGCGAGGTAAAGGATTTTAATTGGAGGGCCTCGATAATTCGCGATCTTTCTTCTTCGGGCTGGAAGGCCAGCAGGGCCTTCCCCAGAGCAGTACAATATACCGGCGCTCTCTGACCGATTTTGGACATCACTCCCAGGGTGCGGGGGGAATCGATCTTATCCAGGTAGAGAATCTCTGCACCGCTCAGGATAGCCAGGTGAACGGTCTCCTGAACTTTCAAGGCCAGTGCCGACATGATCGGTTTGGAAACCTGAACAAGATCTGCCCGCCGCAGGTATGCACTTCCGATCTCAAAGGCCCCCACTCCCAGAGCATATTCTCCCGTCTTTTCATCCTTCTCCACGAGGCCGCCCTTTTCCAAGGAGAGAAGAATGCGGTAAATCGTGCTGCGATCGAGGCGCAGCTCCTGGGCAAGCTCGCTGATCTTGAAAATCCCTTTTCCCTGGGAAAAGGATTTCAGGATGTTGCAGGCCCGAAGAATGGAGTTAATCAGGTATCGTTCAGGCATAGACAATTGATTTCACTATTACAACAAATGTGTAAATAGCAAAACCTGAAAATGGTGTCAACATTATTTTTAGATTTCATGGAAAAAAATTCTCCGGGCTCGGGGATCGTTCATTCTTGTTCTTCTATCACTCTCTTGGCCTGCTCAAGGCGGGCCCTTTCTTCCCGCAGAGCCTGATGAGCTTCCCCTATGGTCACCTCCTTAAAGCGCAGACTATCTCCGGGCATGACCTGCGCCACCGGGTCTAAATCTGCAGAGATGACGTTGGCAATCTTGGTATATCCGCCGGAGACCTGCGCGTCCCATAGGAGGAGGATGGGCAACCCGTCTCCGGGAACCTGAATCGCCCCTCGGGCAATGGGTTCGGAAATAATGTCTGAGCCGCTCAAATGCTCGATGACTGGTCCTTGGAGCCTGTAACCCATACGGTCTGATTGCGGACTCACCCGGTATTCGGAGGAGAGGAGAGTTTCTATTCCTTTTGATGAAAAGCGATCTTCCTGCGGGCCGAGAATGACGCGCAATGAATTTTTTGCAGGGAAGTTGGGGATCAGTTCCTTGGGAAATTGCTTCCGGGACGCCAAATTCATCATTGAGCTTTCAGTCTCCAGAACCTCGCCCGTCTTAAGCACATTTCCCATCATCCCGCGGACGAAGACCGATCGGCTATCTAAAAATTTGGGGCCAGAAAATCCGCCGCGCACAGCCAGGTAGGCCCGCAACCCCTGTTTTCTCGCGCGAAAAATCAACCGCTCCTCCTTCTGAATGAAAAGGGCTTGCCACATGGGCAAAGGGTTACCATTGAGCAATGGTGAAAGATTCCCACCGGTCACTGCCAGGATGAGATCGTTCAGAGCCAGCAGCTCCAAGCGATAAAGAGTGATTTCTAAGAGGGCTGCACCGGCAGGGTTGTCTACCAATAAATTGGCCACTATGGAGGAAAATCGGTCGGCCACTCCGGAAGCTGGGATGCCGTATTTCATGAAGCCGGGTCGGCCGAAGTCTTGGACAGTTGTATGAACGCCCGGATGTACGACTGCAAAAGCTTTCATAAAAAATCTTCGGCGCGCTCCCCGCGAGCTTTTAGAGCCTCTTCCTCTGGCACGGGGACGAACTGGATCTCATCTCCGGCAGCAAAAGGGACAGGGGGTAGAACATGGGGATCATAGAGGCTAACGAAGGTTCTCCCGATGTAGTTAAAGCCAGAGGGTTGATCTGTGGCAATGGCATTCGCCTGCCCGCCAGCCAGGCCCACAGATCCTCCGGGGACGAGGGTGCGGGGAGTTGCCAGGCGGGGTACGCGGAGTTTCTCTGGCAGTCCCCCCAGATAGGCCAGGCCGCAGATAAACCCAATAAAATAAACCATAAAGCGGGTCTCGGAAAAAATCCGGATCACCTCTTCCGGAGAAAGATTCACGATCTCAGATACTCTTTGTAGGTCCGGTCCATGGGCACTCCCATAGACCGTGGGCAATCGGAAAAAACGCCCCGGAGGAGGATCGATGGTCCGGGCTCTTTCCATACAGAATTCAATTTTTTCTAATAGAAGGTGGTATTCAATTCTAAATGGATCGTAGGTAACCATCAGGGCGCGATAAGTGGGGAGCACTTCATGAATTCCCGGAATGCGCTCAGTTTCAATGGCTAAAGCTAAGGAGCGCACCGATTGATTGATCTGCGGGTCGATTCGGTTTTCAAATTCTATCAGCACTGCGCAATCCCCGGAGGGGCGGACTTTGGGCATCTTTCCCTCTTCCTATTTTTTTAGATAAAAAAATATATCATCCAACGAAAGTCTTGTAAAATTTTCCTTCCTTCCGCGGCCCTGCTTATCTCTTTTCTTGGCTTCCTGGGGAATAACCCACCTCTAATTACTCATCCATCCGCCATCAATCACGATGGTTTGCCCGGTCATATATGAGGAGGCATCAGAGGCCAAAAAAACTGCCGCTCCTCCCAATTCTTCTGGATTCCCCCAACGCCCCAGGGGGATGCGGCTGAGGATTTCGGCATATCGTCCTTTATCTTTTTGTAAAGCTTCCGTTAGATCGGTAGTAAACCATCCAGGGGCAATGGCATTTACCCGGATCCCATGCTGGGCCCAGCCATTGGCCATGGATTTGGTAACCTGATTAATGCCTCCCTTGCTGGCAGAATAAGCGGGAACATTCTTCCCGCCGATAAAGGCAATCAAGGATGCTGTGTTAACAATGGACCCGGGTCGCTTCGCAGCGATCATTGTCTTGGCCACGGCTTGGGCCAGGAAGAAAGGCCCTTTAAGATTCGTCTGGATGACCACGTCCCAATCCGTTTCGCTGCATTCTTCCACCGGACCCCGGCGTATGGTCCCGGCATTGTTGAATAGAAAATCGATCTTGCCGAACTCTTTTAGGGCTTTGTCCACAATCTTGGGGATGTCTTCCACCTTAGATAGATCTGCCGGGAATGGGACTACCGGACCACCAAACTGGCTTAACTCTTTGGCGGCTTTCTCCAGGACATCTTTCCTTCTCCCCACGATCAAGACGGCCGCCCCTGCCTGGATCAAGGCAGTGGCCATGCCTTTACCCAACCCCGTTCCCCCTCCAGTTACAATTCCACTCTTTCCCTTCAAGCTGAATTTTTCCAGGATCATACATCCTCCTTTCTTTAGAGAATTTTCTTTTCCAGGTGAAAGAATAGAATAACCTTTACGAAATTTATGAAGGCCTATGTTATCATATTTGCCCGAGGGTAGGGTAGTGAACTGAAACCAGCATATAGAGCACCCCGGCGAAAATGGAAAAAGTTAAATTAATTTTTTATGGCTGGTATATCGCCATAGCTGGACTGATTGCCTTTGCCACGGGTTACGGGGCGCGGTACTCCTTCTCGGTGATTTTTCCTTCCCTTCTGGAAGAGTTCAAATGGCCGAGGGATACCACCGCTGCCATGCTTTCGGTTCACATCCTGGCTTATGGCTTTATTTCCCCCTTAGCCGGCCATTTAGTCGATAAGACCGGTCCCCGAAAAACGATGGTCTTGGGGGTCACGCTTCTGTCCCTCGGCTTAGTCTTATCGGCGTGGGGAAGCAGACCCTGGCACTTCTACCTCAGTTTTGGGGTTCTCTCTGGAACAGGTCTTTGTCTCATGGGTTCTGTTCCCTTCACCACTGTCATCAGGAATTGGTTTGAAAGGAAGCGGGGCTTGGCCTTTTCGCTCATATTCTCTGGTTCGGGCGGGTCTTTTGCCTGCTATCCAGCCATCGCCTGGCTAATTGACCGCCTCGGGTGGCGCAATACCTTTTTAGTGGAGGGCTTCATCCTTTCCGCTGTCATGTTGCCATTGATCATACTCGTTGTACGGTACCACCCTCGAGATAAGGGTCTTGTCCGCGATGGCATCGCGAAGGAAAGGGAGATTTCTCCAGCGCAGATGGAAAGAAGCATGGAGATTATAAATCCAGCATGGGTGGCTGTAAACTGGACGTTTTCCCAGGCGGTCAAAACTGGCCGTTTCTGGTTGCTCGCTCTAACCACCTTTTCCCTCTGGGGAGTCATGGAACATATTCTGGTGGCCCATCACGTTGCTTTCGCCATCGATGTGGGCTATTCTAAGATCTACGCCTCCTCTGTTCTTTCCTTATTTGGCATTCTGTTTGCCTTTGGCTCTCTGGCTGGTCTGATTTCTGATCGGATTGGACGAGAAACTACCATTACGATCGGCACTGTGATCGGGATCTCGGGGATTATTGTCCTGGCGCTCATAAGAGATGCCTCTCGCCCTTGGATGCTCTATTATTATGCCGTAAGCTTGGGAATAGGGATTGGGCTAACCGCCCCCACTATCGCGGCTGCCATCACGGACATCTTCCAGGGCCCCAAGGTGGGTTTCGTCATCGGGTCAATCTGGTTCGGCTTCGCAGTGGGAGGCGCTATAGGGCCCTGGTTGGGGGGATGGCTCTATGAACTCTACGGCAATTACTGGCTAGCTTTCATGGTAGCCGTTGTCCTGTTCGCCTTGGCTTGTGTGGCAGTCTGGTTAGCTGCCCCGCGAAATGTCCGGCGGGTTCAGAGGCGAATTAAACTGCCCTTAGTTTAATAGTCCTACGGAAAACGCCAGCGAGAATTTCCCAGGATAATATGGGGGCAGGCTGAGACAGATCCCGCTCAGCGCTTCACCTTCTTGAAAATGTCTCCCAGGGTTCCCAGTTTTCTGCTCTTGTCATTCTTTTCCAGAAACTTTACGTAGTCCTCCCGGTCTTCTTTTTCCTTAATGACCTTCTGAGAAAGTCCGATTCTTCCTTTTTCATCTATGGAGACGATTTCAACCTGAATCTGCTTTCCTTTGGGAAGCCTTTTTTTTACATCCGTCTTTACATCGTCTGTCAATTCTTCCATGGGGAGCAGGCCTCTTACCCCCATACCAACCTGGGGCAGCCTTATAAAAAGCCCGTAGGGCTTATGATCTTCAATAATTCCTCTCAAGACCTGTCCAACTTCAGGGTGCACTTGACTGAGTTTTTCTCCCAAATCCGCGATCTGTTGCCTGATTGCGGCATCTCTGATGGATAGGGATATGCGGCGCTTTTCATAATCTATTTTTAGCACCAGTACATCTACCTGATCCCCCTCTTTGAGGAACCTGCTGGGGTGGGGGACCCGGGCATAGCTAATTTCCGATATATGAACAAGTCCATCCACCCCCGGCGCTACCTCCACAAAGGCACCAAAATCAGTCAGTCGTGAAACCCTTCCTGAAACTACATCCCCCTCTTGGAAACCCAAGCCCTTGTCCCATGGTTTCGGCTCCATCGCCTTTATGGAAAGGGCCACCCTAAGGCGGTCCCCTTTTTCCTGCTCGATCTTCAGAATTTTTACCCTGACCATCTGACCTGGCTCGAAGATTTCAGAAGGGTGGTTGATCCTTAGATGGGATATCTCGGAGACATGAACTAGGCCTTCGATTCCTCCGATGTCCACAAAGGCACCAAAATCGGCCAATCTGGTAATCTTTCCTTCAAGCTCAAGGTCGGGTTTGAGGGTGGCCAAGGTCTCCTTCACTTTTTTCTCCTGTTCTTCCTGCAGAAGTGCCCGACGCGAAAGAATGATATTTTTCCCTTTTTCTCTGATTTCCATGACCCGGAACTGATACCTGGCCCCGAGGTGTTCCTCAGGTTTCTCGCAAAACTGAAGGTCAATCTGGCCAATGGGGCAGAAAGCCCGAAGGCCCGAGAGATCAACTTCAAGCCCCCCTTTTTTGACGGCCGCGACCCTTCCTTCCACAGGAATCTGATTTTTCTGTGCCTCCCGGAGCATTCCCAAGGCTTCAGCGCCATGGACTCTAATTACTTTGCTGAGACGGATTCCACCTCGCAAGGAGGCCACTTTTAATTCGACTGTATCTCCTTCTTTAAGGGTTAGGCTCCCATCTTTGTTCAAGAATTCCTCTACCGTTGCAACTCCTTCGCTTTTGCCCCCTAAATCAACGAAGATCGTATCCCTGCTGATCTTTACAACGGTGCCGGTTACAGTATCGCCAGGGGCAATCTTGCTACTCGGAGCCTGCGAGCTGGTCTCGAGAAGTTCGGCAAAGCTAAACTCTTCTTCGCGGTCTTTTTCGGGCATTACAGAACACCTCGCAAATCAATTCTTCTGAATTTCTATACCATATTAGAATCCCCAGGGAAATCAGTTTTTCTATCAAGGGGGTGAATTCTTTGGAAAAAGGAGTCGCTTGGGAGGAACGTGGGGAATAGAAGAGAGCCGTTTGCAGAATTGCCACCCCCCCCACTTTTTCCAGGGGAAGGCAAATCGTTTCTTAATAGACCTGAGGGGGACTCGGGCGCAGGGTCGATGTCCTCGCCCGCATAAGGCACTTATTGCTTCTGAGAACGGGCCAGGGCTCCCGATGGCGGAAGGAAAGGAAGAGGATTCAAACATGAGCTAATGGCTGATGAAAAACTGGGAGGTGGCCGGGTTTGCAGAGGCTTGCATTTTAGCATTGAATTTAGTAGGGTGAGATAATCCTATGACCTGAATGAAGGAAGCGATATGGAAGGCAGAAGGGAGCATTTTCTCGAAAAATTTTTTAACCCCGAGAGCGTAGCCGTGGTGGGTGCTTCCAGAAATCCCTTTAGGGCTAATCACCATTTGGTGGCGAATCTGCTAAAGCTGGGTTTCCGCGGTAAAATCTATCCGGTCAACCCGGAGGCCCAAGAAATCCTTGGCCTGAAAACCTATCCAGACCTGAAGAGCATCCCTGATTGTATTGACCTGGCAGTTGTTGCGGTCCCCTATAATGTGACTCCTCGCCTCCTCAAAGATTGCGTAGAAAAAGGGATCAAGAGGGTGGTTCTTGTGGCGGGCGGTTTCTCTGAAACTGGGGAAGAAGGCCGAAGGGTCCAGAGGGAAATGGCCAACCTCCTGAAGGCCCATGGCGTCAGAGCGATCGGGCCCAATGCTTTAAGTCCAATCAACACCTCCAATAATTTTGCCATCAGCTTCCACCCCATTCCTAAGATGAAGGCCGGGGGCCTTTCTTTGATATTCCAGTCCGGGCTTTACGAGCCCAGGATTGAATGGCTCTTTTCCGACTTCAACCTTCACCTCAACAAACTCATCGATTTGGGAAACAAGATGGACATCAACGAGGTGGAAGCCCTTACTTATTTGGCCCAGGACTCAGAGACTCGGGTCATTGGTATTCACTTGGAAAGCATCGAGGGGAATGGAAGGGAATTTTTGAGAATCATCCAGAAAGCCGCAGAGCACAAGCATATTGTAGTCCTCAAATCTGGACGCACAGAGGCCGGGGCTAAAGCGGCCACTTCTCATACCGGGGTTATTGTTCGGGGAAACGATCTCGTTTTCGATGCAGCCTTGAGGCAGTCTGGCGCCATCCGGGCCCAGACCATCGAGGAGTTTTTTGACCTTACGAGAGCCCTGGAGCGCTTTGGTTCCCTTTTATTGCCTGGAAACCAAATAGCCATCGCTACCCTGCCAGGGGGGGAAGCCGTGATCGTTACCGACCTGTGCCAGCTTGAAGGTTTTTCCCTGGCGAAGCTTAAGGAGGATACCTTAGGAAGACTGAGGTCAGTTTTTCCGCCCTGGGAGATTGGAGGAAATCCTTTTGATCTCGGCGTTTCCTTGCAGTTCAACGATTTAAGGAAGGTCTACACCATCCTTCTGGAATCGGTCATCAATGACCCGAATGTAGACGCCCTCGCCGTACAGCTTCCCTCCCGGGCGTTTAACATTCCCCGGGAATTCTTCCAGGTCTTTCCTCAATCCCTCAGGGCTAAAAAACCTATTGCTCTATGGGTAGCGGGAATGTTTTCAGGGAGGCACGAAACCCTCGAATGGGTGGAAGATCAAAATGTTCCCGTATTTCCTTCGCCTGAGAAGCTCATTAAGGCTTTCTCTGCTCTGCATCGCTCCAGCCTCATCAAACTTCTTTAAAAATCTTCGTTAGATCTCCAAATCACCTCACCAAGAGAAGCCTGGTGAACTCAGAAATATCCAGAGTTTTCTCCAGGCGATGGATCTTTTCTATGATTTTTTCAATTCTCTCTTCTTTAAAAACCACCCTGGCTAAAAGACGGAACTTGTCATAAAGGTCACCCCCGGAGCCAGGATTCTCTGGTTCCCCTTTGGCATCTAAAACTTCGGCAGTAAACCTCCGGCCATCCTTCAAGATCACCTCTGCCTTCGCGCCTCGATGGTTCGGAACCATTTTATCTAACTCTTGATCCGGAAAAACGTCGATTCTATCCATCAGGATTCGTACCCTCTCATCTTTGAGTTTCTTTGGCTTAAATTCCTCCGGTCCTACCCTTCCTTCCAGTAGGGCAACTGAGGCAGAATATGGAAGGCTCATTCTGCCCGAGAGTGGGGTTTGGACCTGCTTTCCTTCCACAAATTTAGCAGCGATGGTATAGGTATAGAAATTCACTTTTTCGATCTCCTCGGGCTGGAACGATTGACTTTTTCGAATGTCCAGGATGGCGTCAATCGCCGGATGAGAGTGGCGGCAGGAGGCATGGAACTTCACATAGGTGTTCAATATCTCGTATCTTTCTCCTAATCCATTAAGGATCCTCCGGGGATCGAATGTGTCGGCAAAAGCCCTATAAAACCCGCGTTCGTTTTCGAGAACGGTGGAGGGCCCTGTGAACCCTTCTTTCGCCAATAAGGCTGAAAGGATTCCGTTCTGGGCAGCCTTACCTGCGTGCAAAACTTTGGTCATCGTCCCATCGGCCATGAAAGCAAAAAGTCCGGCAGCCTGCGAGCCAGCGATTCCTAAAGCAGAAACCATTTTCCGATCATCCAACTTGAGAAGCCGGCCTGCAGCAGCAGCCGCAGCGAAAGTGCCGCAGGTTCCAGTCGTATGAAACCCGCGGTTGAAGTGGGAAGGGTTTCCCGCGGCTCCAATCCTGCCAAAGACTTCATATCCCGCTACAATGGCAGGGATCAGGTCTTTCCCTTTCATCTGGCCCTTTTCTGCCAAGGCGACTACGGCGGGGATTACAGCTACTCCTGGATGCCCCTGAGCAAATCGATTGCCATCGTCAAGCTCCAACGCATGGGACATAATGCCATTTGCCATGGCGGCTTCCAAAACTCTAACCTTTCCTTTGCTGGTAAAAAGAGTAGCCTCCTTCTTTTGGTTTAACTTCTCGGCCAATCTCTTGGCAATAAGAGCTTCGGGAGTTTTCGACCCGGCCAAAGCTGCCCCGATTGTATCCATCAAGCAATGTTTGGCTTTCAAGGTCACTTCCTCGGGCAGATTCTTGTAATTCAAACCCCCAATAAAATTGGCTAATTTCCCTGTTAGACTTTCCATATTTCCCTCCCCTCGTTCGAAATTGAAGAGATGGTATCAAAAAAAAATATTTATGGCAACATACCGGCCAACAAATGCTTGAAAAATGAAGGGAGGTGTGGTAATTTCCAAGAAATTTCGGGTTGATAGGGAAAGATTGAGGAGAGAATTGGCGAGGAGATTCATCAATGCCTGAAGTGATGGTCAAAGGAACGAAGATACATTTCCTGGAGAAAAAAGCCCAGGCTCCCTTTCCGAAGGGGAAAGTCGTTTGCGTCCATGGCAGCGGCGGCAACGCTGGTCTTTGGCAGAAAGTGATGGATGGATTGGCCGGAGAATACCATTTGCTGGCTTTGGACCTGCCGGGACATGGGAGATCAGAGGGACAGGGGATGAAGCGCGTCTCGGAATATCGCGATTTTCTCAAGGATTTCTTTGACGCTCTGGAGTTGGAGAGAATTGTGCTCGGAGGACATTCTTTAGGGGGAGCTGTTGTGCAGGATTTTGCCATCCATTATCCTGCTAAATTGAGCGCGATCCTTTTGATCGGAACCGGCGCCCGCCTCCGGGTTATTCCGCAAGCACTGGAGGTAATGCGGCAGATGGCCGAAGGGAAAATCGAACCCAGGTTCGACCCATGGGAATTCTCTCCCAAGGCTTCCCCAGAAATGCTGGCCACGGCAGAACGGGAGTGGGCCAAGACGACCCCCTGGGTCCGTTATCATGACCTCATGGCCTGTGATCAATTCGATATCATGAGAGAGATTGAAAAGATCCGCCTGCCCGCCCTAATGGTATGTGGGAGGGAAGATTGGCTAACTCCCATAAAATACTCTGAGTTTTTAAATAACAAGATTTCCGGCTCCGAGATGGAAATTATAGAGGGAGCCGGTCACATGCTGATGCTGGAGGCTCCTGAGGCATTGAGTGGAGCGATTTTGAGATTTCTCCGTTCCCTGGATTCATTTCGTGCCGATTATTGAATGAAATATCGCTCCATTTACGAAGTCAATCATCTTCCACCGGTGGAACGGGTCAAGCTGTACCGGAATCTGATTCCTCCCAGAGTATTTCATCTTTTCGGAATTGATCGCCAGACCTTCCAGAATCGCCTGGGAGAAGAAGTCGTCCAGTTCCATACACCCGAATCTCACGGATTCGCATCAATTGATGTGAAGATGAGTCTCGCAGACCAGGATTCGATCTTCTTCCTCCAGATCTCCGATACCCCTTTCATGAATAACCTGGAGCTCTCTTTCCTCGCGATCAACGATCCTCGGGGAGAACGCTTTCAGATCGATCGGGGTCAGGATGGGAAAGAAACTCTCTTCGGGACCGCCTCCAGAAATGTCACTGAAGAAGAACGCGCCATGAAAGCCGGCCTGGCTCCAGGGCAGGTTCGTCCGGGATTGAGGCTGTTGGGGGAGTTCATTTCCCTCTTGGAACGCTTTGCTTCCAGGCTCGCCGTTTCGATCATTTCCGGGGAAGCTCTCTTCTATCACAACGCTATCCAGTATGAACGGAGTGGATTCGGCTATTTGGAGGGACGGAAACAGATGGAGGAAATTGACCGGGAATTCCTCAGGGGTGGGGAACTCTACGAGCGACTGAATGGGTCCAGCCCTTTCCGGAGAAAAGGGGCAGAAAAATCCGTGCGCGGGCGAAGTTGGGCCATTCAGGACGGAATTCTTGAAAAACCCTGGGTCTCCCCAAAAGTCTACAAGCCGGTGGGAAAGTCCGTGGGTGTGAATACATTCCATGGCCAAGAATATTAGGGAATGAATAATTTTTATTGACTTTTTTTAAGTTTTATATATATATTTCATTATTAAGCTCTTGACACTTCTAATGATTCATTGGTCGGAACGTTTAGCGGTGGAACTGGGATTGAGATCTTCTTGAAATGAAAGGTTCATTTTATTCGGAGTTTTCAAGCTTTTAACCCATGAAGGCAAAAACAAAATGGGGGGCAGATCTCTTACCTCTACCTTTTATAAAAGGATCTCCCAAGGATTTGGCCACGAAAGAAGAATCGATTCTTAAGAAGCGCGTAGTGATCACAGGAGTGGGGGTTGTCTCGCCGATCGGAATCGGCAAGGATCCCTTCTGGAAGGCCCTGCTTTCTGGGAAATGCGGTATTGGTACCATTAGCCACTTTGACGCCTCTTCCTACCCCTGCAAATTTGCCGCTGAAGTCAATGATTTTCAGGCCACAGATTTTCTCAGCCCAAAGAGTGCTCGCCGAATTTCTCGCGGTTCGCAGTTTGCCATCGTCTCTACCCAAAAAGCTATTGAAGATTCCCGGTTAGATCTTTCCAAGGAAGATCCCTACCGTGTTGGGTTAACCTACGGCACTGCCCTCGGACCTATGGATGTATATGAGAAATTCGGAGCCACTTTTTAT
>Ga0315314_1000149_pt1 | contig 92999 bp, 75 predicted proteins | sample TDP9_MG_FD_203631 | JGI IMG/M metagenome (GOLD analysis project Ga0315314, IMG submission 203631) | Freshwater sediment microbial communities from Lake Towuti, South Sulawesi, Indonesia - TDP9 | ecosystem: Environmental > Aquatic > Freshwater > Lake > Sediment | place: Indonesia: South Sulawesi...
CTGTGAGTGGCGAGAATCCGCTTTGCCTTTTCCTTTGCAACTCGCACCACATCACGCAACTTCATATTGTCCAAGGTATTTGGCGTGAAGAGCTCTCGCCTTAAATTCCTCAATGTGTGTTTCTCAAACAGAAAGTTGCCACCAGGCCCCACCTTGCTAATAACCTCCTCAGCTAACCCTTCCGCACTGACTTCAACACCCTTCACACCACGAAGTATCATCCCGGCAACTTCGTCTCCCACAACCATATCCTCGTAGGATAGAGTTTTCGCCTCATCAATCAAGCCTACGCCATAGAGAACATCAGCGCCAACCAAAGCTGGAAAAACAGCGCCCAAAGCCCCAAGCAAACCGACATCTCTGCTTTCAACTTCGGACCAAAAGCCAAAATTAGCTCCAACCACACATGGAAAACCATAGTGCTTGGCTAGCTGAGCGCTGGCGCCGCTTATCAACGCATCCTCAACCAAGCCGAAAACTGATGCTTCACGAGTAGCCTTCTGATTCAAAACAATAGAACTCGTGCCATAGACCAGAGGAACATCCTGATTTGCCAAATAGGCAATCAGCATTCCGCTGAGCACTTCAGCATTGTTAATCGAAAGAGTTCCCGCAAGCGTAATGGGCGCAGTGCCACCAGCCTGTGCCATGTTCAAGACGATGAGAGGTATTTCGTATTTGGCGCATTCCAAGATGCCTTCAGTGTTCTTCCTTTCATGCGTAAGCGGTGAAACTGGAGTCTGCATAAGATCTAGTATTGGCCTTTTCCTGAGTTCCTCAAAGCCTCCCATAACAGCCGCTGCCATACGGATTATGTCTCCAGTAGCCTTTGTGCCCAAGCCGCCGGTGTCAATGTGTTTCTCAGTGTTGTTCAGCATGGCATCCATTTCCTCAAGATGCATAATCTCTGGTGGACAGTCTAGGGCGCTTACCATAACCGAGTACAGGTGAAGATTGTCCAAAGCGTCTGCAAGTCTAGCGCTTTCTTCAACATCCTTCTTGGTCGATGCCCTAACCTCGCCTGTTTCCATGTCCAAAACGTTAATGCCAGTGCTAGACGTCATAATATGAACCTTACCTTCCCCCAAAGTAACATCATACTTGGGATTTCTGCCGCACAACGTGACACGTTTCTTTCCTTTCTTAATCACTTCCTCAACTAAGCTATGGGGAATCTTGGCGATTCTTTCTTTAAGACTCACGGAGGCTCCAGCGTCTTCCAACAGCTTCAACGCGTTCTCTTCATCGACCTTTACTCCAGTTTTCTCAAGAATATTCATCGTTGACAAATGAAGTCTTTTCAAATCGCCTTTATCCACGAAGCCCACACCGCTAGACAGATTCTTCAAATGGGCAGCCCCCACACCCTAATTCTGCCAGCCAACGTGTTTGCCTAGTTCGCTCTCAGCTCGCTTGAGAATATTGGCTATCTCTCTCTGAACATCTTTATCTAGAGGCGTGGGCCAATGCTCCCTAAGGATCTTCCTAGCCTTCTCCTTAGCGACATCAACGAGCTCTTTTCCGCCCTTCTCTCTCCACACGTCGTAGCTGTCTTTGTTAGCCAGTTCGGCGAAAAAGTGCTCATCTTTGAAATGCTTGAGTGTATGCTTCTCCGCTAGGAAATGCCCTCCAGGACCAACCTTCTCAATCATGTCCAAGGCTATTGTTTCATCGGATACTTCAACGCCACGGGCAAGTGTCAGCAGCGCCTTGCAAATCTCCTCGTCTATCACCAGTTGCTCAAACGAGGCGGCAATTCCACCGTCCAGGCTTCCAGAGCCGTACACAACATCAGCTCCAGCCAAGACTGGCAGAACACCGCTCGCAACCTTCTCATAACATGCTTGAGGTCCAGGCACTTTGGCAGAAGTGTTGACTCCAAAGACGACCGCATGAAAACCATAGTATCGCGCAATCTCGACGCCACCAGCCGCCAGCAAGCCTTCTTCCGGGGCACCTGCACCCCATCTACCGTTCTTCATGTCCAACGCACCAGGAATATAAATGGGAGTTACTGGCGCACCAGGATGGGCAAGCTGAATTATCGAAATACCGCCTAAAATCTCAGCGTTGGTCAGCGTCAACGCTCCCGCAAGAGTAACCGGCGCCGTTGCTCCTGTCAAGGACATGCTTGCCACCGAACATGGAAATCCACAGTCAGCAAGCTTCAGTGTGGCTTCGACTATTCGTCCATCAAGCGTAAGAGGAGATGTGACGCAGAATTCACCGTTTCCCAGAGGTCTCTTTCTCAGGCTCTCTTCGCTTCCACCAACAGCTTTTGCTATCTCAAGCACGTAGTCAACAAGGTAAGGCGCCAATTCCTGCGGGTAAATGGACAAATCATGGTAAGGCTTCTCCGTGCTATTTAGTGCTGCAGCGTAATCATGCAAGCAGCGAACTTGGGGCGGCTTATCAAGCGAAGTGGTCATGTGGCTGCCAGAGGCGTAAACATCTAGGGCATCAACGACCCTTGTCAGATTTTCCAAGTCTTGTCTTGTTGATGGCTTCCACTCGCCAGTCTCCAGATCAATTGTGTTGGTTGTCTCAGTGTCCGTGATGAAAAAAATGTGCCTTCCATCTAACTTGTAGTCGCGCTTCGGATTTCGTCCGCATATGATATGAGACTTGGCGGTCTTCCTAATGCACTCTTCAACAACATACGACGGAAAGTAGACTGTCTCCTTGTCGAAATCAACCGTACAACCGTTCTTCTCCAGCATTTTCAGAAGTTCCTTGCTATAGGAAATTTTCATCCCCGTTTTCGCTATAATGTCGAGTGCAGCCCAATGAATTGCATCAAGTGCATCTCTAGTCAATACACGGAAAGATGGCATCGAAGACGGCTTCTCAAAACCAACCATTTTCTTTTCTCCTAATCCTAGGTTACTTACAGTCTCCCCTTATGCGTTAAAGCATGGCTTTCTTACAGTCTTCGACCACACGCTTCATTTCACTTCCCACACCTACCTCAATTTGCGGAGGCTGATGGGTGGAGAGAATTTCCTTCACTTTCGCTTTAGCCTTATCCACAAGCGAGCCAGCAGACGACATATCAATGAGCACGGTGTCAGAAGGCTTCCGAAGCCACAGCTCACGTCGAAAATGCTCCAACGTATGCTTCATCACCAGATAGTTTCCTCCAGGCCCGGTCTCGCGGATGACATCGAAAGCCAACGTGTCCTCATCAACTTCGAAACTCCGCAAAAACGCGCGGGCAGACTCCCACGCTTCAACATCCAACACCACTTGTTCCAAAGCTGCACTATCCGCCGCTTCGAGAGAGCCAAATCCTCCCGTAATATCGGTGCGACACATATTGTTCAACGCGAAGGCAGCCGCGAACTTGCCCAGCGACTCCAAATCTGGCGGCGTTTCATCCATACCCATCTGAGCCACTTGGCATGGAAGCTTATAGAACCTTGCCATCTGCGCACATCCAGCTGAGATAAACGGGATTTCAGGAGCCTGATAATTGATCTCCCCACTCCACATATTCGCCGGCGTTGACTCTGCACAATAGATTACGGGAGCCCCGGGATTGGCGCACTCAGCTATTGTCAAGGCGCCTAGGTTCTCGGCATTAATGATCACCAAGGTGCCAGCTAAAGTTGCGGGAGCAGTTAAGCCTCCTAAAGCCATAGACATCGGAGAAATAGGAACACCTGCACGTGCAAGCTCCACCATCGCTTCCGATGATTCTCTCTCAAACTGCAGCGGACTGACGGAACACTGGACAGAGGAGAATATGGGCTTCTTTCTCAACGCTTCTTCATCGCCTACGATAGCGGATGCCAATCTGATCTGCCACTGAGCTTGATGCTCGCTCAAAGCCTGATATTGAACATGTTTTCCCGTGTTTTCGAATGAAACCGCTAAGCCTTGAACCATCTGAACTGGAGGTGGAACTTCTGTGGGAGTGACAATAGGCCAGAAAAAATCCACCGCGTCGAGATAGTCACCTAGAACAGCAAAATCGTGCAGATCCGAAGATGTCGTCGACCTCTTCTCGCCTGTCTGCATATCTCTCATGAACACTGCGAAGCCGCTTAGCGTGGCAAAGGGAAAGCCTCTGCAAGGAAGTTCAATGTTGCATTTGGGTTCTCTTCCGTACAATGTTATCTTCTTTGGCGCCTTCTTGATCGCCTCTTCAACAAGGGAAGCTGGAATCTTTACGAGATTTGAGTCTGCATCGATCAGTGAGCCTTCTTTCTTAAGCAAGTCCTGCACTTTCTTGCTGTAAATCCGGAGTCCAACCTCCCGCAGAACCTTGAGGGAATTCTCATGGATACGTGCAACTTCGTCTTTAGACAGGAACGTTAAATGCCCAAGTGCCATCGCATCCCACGCTTCCTACACTTTGTTGTTCTGCATATTCCCCCGTGCTTCGACTTAATGCTTTCTCGACGAGCGTGCAATCAAAGCAGCTGAAGAGGAACAACATTCGTGAAGAACAGATGAGATTTGCGAATCTCGCATGATTTCTTGGCAGCTTTGCGGCTATCTTACGTCTTTAACCCTTAGCACCTACGCCCGATAATACTGAGAAAAAAGGTACACGTCTATGAACATCAGCATAAGGCCTGCCATTGCTATTACAAGCCGGAAGCTTGGGTACCGAGGACGGTAGCGCACATGATGTATTTCAGTTCGTTTCCACCACCCGACAACTGGAAATTCATGTTCTCTGTGGCCCCATCCTACAGTCCCTACAAGCATCATTGCGACGGCTTCCAGAAAAATGAGCAGAAGAACTGTGTCTGCATTCTTTAAGAGGTCGAGAAGAAAAAGGCCAAGCATATCAACAGCCAAAACAGACACTGCTACTATAAAGGCATAGACGAATAGACGTGTAACATCCAACAAGGTATTAAGGGAACTCAACCCACTCTGCACGCATCAATGCAGTGATCATTTCTCTTAATCTCTTCGGTCAATGCTCGAACTTGACGCCTAAGCCCCCGAGTTCTCCTTTAACCTTGTCATAGACCTCTACATACTCTCGACTCGGCTTCCCTCTCTTAATATCAAAACACTCTTGAAACTTCTTGCCCAACGGAGCATCAGCAATCTTGCCCATATACTTTGCCAGTAAGCCCTTCACGATTTCATTTGCCTCGTCTCTCTTCATGCCTGCAACCGCGTGGGCAACTTCCGCGGAAAATCTCGGTTCCATCGGCGTCATACGATCCTCATACTTGTTCGTCGCCACGCCCAAAGCCTCTATAGAAAGACCAGAAACCACTGCAGCCAAAACCGAAGCGGCTGTTTCATATAAACACATTTCAGTCACAGGACCAGCAGCCGTATAATTGAGGTTCAACGACAGTAGGCTCGTGTTTCTACTGATCGCTTGTCCACTTGTGCTAATAACCCATAGCAGTTCAGGCGTGCTGCTGCAAACATATTTAATGTGCAATGGGAAGGGAAGATGCCACGACGCCTGATAGGCAAGCATGGATAAGAAATGATGCGCCACGTTCGCCACAGATGTGCCCTCGGGTCCGCCAGAATAGCCACCCATTAAGGGGTCGAAACACGCTCCGACGGGCGCGTTGAGAGACAAAGCGGCACAAACTTTGTTAAGACGATCAAAATCCACAATCATCGGATCCATTATCGCTATCATGTATCCGTCTGTGGTTCGAAGACCATATTTCGGATGAAGCGCTATAGCCAACGATGTCGCAGACTCTGCTGTTGCCAAAGTGTTCATGATGGGCAAGCCGGGTCTTCCAGCTCTTCTCGTCGCTTCTCTTGCTAGGACAGCGTTTCTTATTGCTCCCAACGCTTCTAGGGGAGATTTCGGGCGTATTCTCAAGCCGCTCACGGAAGTCAAGGCTGGTGTGGTTATGGAGTTGGTTTCAGGGATTGAAGCGTATCCTTCTAGTAGGCTTAGAAAAGTTTCTTCGGTCGAGACTGGTCCCCCACCTGCGCCGAGGAAACACCAAGGAGGCGTCCTGTCTTCTGGTTTTCTCGGTGTCAGCGCTTTGGCGTCTTTTCCCTCTCCGAAAACCACTTTAGATGGAGCAGTTCTTAGCCCTTCTTTCACCTCTTCTTCTTCAAACTTGACTATGCGTTCTGTATCCCTGCAGTAAGCGCCCACTTCGACGAAGAAGTCAAAACCGGCTTTGTAGATGTCGTCGGCGAGGCTGTTGTCAGAGGGTACAGAAGACTCCGCAGTGTATTTGATGTCGTATTCCTTCACGATTTCTCTTAATCTAGCTGCGAATATTTTGAGCGTGTAATCTCGTTCTGAACACGGTTTTCCAGTCAAGGTCTTTTCCATGACATCTAGGAGAGTTACCATTCGATTCATCCCCTCCTTCTTTTGACTAATTCCAGAGCAAGTTTCACTGCTTCGGGTGCAGTTGAGGCGTAACCGTCTGCGCCAATTTGGTCAGCCCATTCTTGAGTTGTGGGTCCGCCTCCAACCATGACATGGTACTTTTCTCTTTCGCCGACTGCTTCTAGGTAGTCTATGACGTCTTTTTGTGCTCCTATGGTTGATGACATAAGTGCTGAAAGCCCGATGATGTCGGCTCTAACTCGTCCCGCTTCCTCAACAAACTTTGAAGTCTGGACATCTGCGCCTAGGTCGTAAACCTCGAAGCCGTTGGCGCTGAGCAGAGCGGCAACGATTTTTTTCCCGATTTCATGTATGTCGCCTTTAACCGTGCCACAAACGACGGTTCCTTTGGTCACGGTCTTGTCTTTAGGTATTTTCGCGAGTAAGATGTCTAAGCCTGCTTTCATGGCTTCTGCAGCGATTAATAATTCAGGTAGAAAGACTTCTAATCTTTCGAATTTGTCGCCTATTATTTTCGCTCCTTTTGACAACCCGTGTTCGATTCCCTTAAGCGGGTCAAATCCTCTGTCGATAATCTCTTTTGCAGCCTCAACAACAGCATCGGTTTGACCAGCAATAACAGCCTCACGGAGCTTGCTGAAGACCTCTTCTTCACTCAACATTATCACCGGACAACGGCTATAGAAAAAGCGACGGCATTAATAGTTTTTTCCGAGATGACATCAATGATGTGTATTTTTTCTCTGAGGCTGGTGCTGCGTCTCTTCTTCTTAGAACGCCTTATACCGCTTAAGCAGTTGCATCGATTTCTTGATCTCTTCTGGTCCCAAGTGATCCGCGACGTTCTGCATCTCCTTTATCTTCGCGGCGAACGTGTCTCCTTCAGAAGCGCTTATTGACAGCAGCTGCAGACGACGAGTGTCTATGCCTAACGCTTTCATTGTGCTCCACATCTTCTCGACCCTTTTCCGTGTTTGAGACTCAGCCTTGGCGCTACGACAGTCTCCACTCTGGCACCCAGCGATTAGTACGGCTGCTGCTCCCCTCTCAAACCCCCGTTTCACTAACTTGGGTGTTACCCTATATGAGCACATTGTGCGAATGATGCGCAAACTCGGAGGATACTGCATTCTGTTCGTTCCCGCGACATCTGCGCCCACGTAAGAGCTCTTGTTGCAGCAGAATGCGATCATCTTCTTGTGAGCATCCTTCTCGGTTGCCGCGTCAATCTGCGCATGGATTTGCTTCTCACCAAGATTCTTCATATGTAAGGTTTCAGGAAGACGCTTTGCATCGCCGTACGTTGCATCAATAGCAATCTTGCCCCGTGCCATCAGTATGCCCGCCCGAGCAGCTGCTGCACTTGCTTGTGTCACGCTGTCCTTGATGTCTTTGGGTGATTCGGCGCATCCTGCGATGAAGATACCCGGAGTCAGGGTGTCTACAGGTTTGAGTTTGGGATGGGCTTCCGTGAAAAATCCATCAGGGGTTTTGGGCAAGTGTAGTAGGCGTTGAATGACGTCGCTGTCGTGGCGAGGTTCTATTCCTCCGGATAGAATCACCATTTCAACTTCAGTATTGTATACGACATTCGACAGCGTGTCTTCTCCCCTTATACGAAGATCATTTGTCTTCTTGTTCTCGATTATTTCTGATGGTAGTCCGCGGGTGAAGGTTACTCCTTCCTTCACGGCTCTTTTGTATAGGTCTTCGAACCCTTTTCCGTAGGCTCTCATGTCGACGTAATAAACTTTGATTTTGGTGTCTGGCCAGTGTTCTTTTATGAGAAGGCTGTCTTTCACCGCGTTCATGCAGCAGACAGCGCTGCAGTACAGGTGTCGGCTTCTGTCTGATCGTGAACCAATGCACTGGATAAATGCCACAGATTTTGGAATTTGCATGTCGCTCGGTCGGATTAAGCGTCCGCCTGACGGTCCGCCGGCGTTTATGAGTCGCTCAAATTCAAGTGAAGTGATCACGTTTGGATAAGTGGCGTATCCATAGTTAGTCAAGTGAGACGGGTCGCATACATCAGCGCCCGTAGCAACAACAATGGTGCCAACATCTATGCTGATTTCCTGAGGCGTCTGTGCGAAATCTATAGCGTTTGGCTGGCAGGCTTCCACGCATTTGTAGCATTGGATACAATGGTCAACGTCGATTGTGAACGTCGATGGAACTGCCTGTGCAAATGGAGTGTAGATTGCTTTGCGGGGGATAAGGTTGGCGTCAAACTCGTTTGGAACCTCGATTGGGCAAGCTTTAGCGCATTCTCCGCATGCGTTGCAGAGTTTGTCTACAATGAACCGAGGTTTTGAATGGATTTTCAGTTTGAAGTTTCCAATGTATCCGCTTACGTCTGAGACCTCGCTGTTGACCAGTAATTCGACGTTCTTGTGGCGGCCAGCGTCTGACATCTTGGGCGCTAGGATGCAGATGGAACAATCCATTGTTGGAAAGGTTTTGTCAATCTGAGCCATTCTGCCCCCTATGCTTGGCTCCCTTTCGATAAGATACACTTTGTATCCTGTGTCGGCTAGGTCTAAGGCGGCTTGAATGCCCGCGACGCCTCCGCCTATAACTGCAGCTTTCTGAATCACGGGTACCTCAACGTCTTTTCTAGGCGTTAGTAGCGCAGCTTTGGCTACCGCCATGTTGGTCAGGTCTTTTGCTTTCTCTGTGGCTGCCCTTTTCTCGTTGAGGTGAACCCAACTGCATTGTTCACGTATGTTCGCCATTTCAAGTAGGTATTTGTTCAGCCCTGCGTCTTGGCAGACTTTGCGGAATGTGGGTTCGTGAAGCTGTGGCGAGCAAGCAGCCACGACCACTCGGTTAAGTCGGCGGTCTTTGATGTCTTTCTTGATGAGTTCGCGTCCCTGCTCTGAGCACATGTACTCGTGCTCTCTCGCGATGACAACATCAGTGAGCGCTGCGGCGGATTTGACAACTTCTTTGCATTTGACAACGGTTGATATGTTAGGTCCACAGTGGCAGACGTAGATGCCTATGCGTGGAGCTTTCATCGAGTTCACTGTTTGCTGCTTTCCGGGTTTTCTTCGAGCAGCTTCTTCACGGCTTTTCTTCTCGTGCTCTGTCCAACCTCTTCAGCGGTTTTGAAGCTTAATGCTTCTTTTGGGCAGAACTCTACGCATTTTGGCGTGCCGTTGCATACGTCGCATATAGCGACAGTCTTCTCATCCTGAAGTGAAATTATAGCTCCGAACTCGCAGGCTTCAATGCACCAGCAGCAGCCATTGCAGCGGTTGTGGTCGACGAGGATCACGCCGTCCGTATTGTTTCTTGACAGAGCTTTTCTTGGGCAACTTCTTATGCATGTGGGTTCTTTGCAGAGGCGACAAGCAATAGACGTGTTCAGCAACGAGTCGACGCGGACAGTTCTGATTCTGGAAAGCAGTGGGTTGAATCCTTTCTCCTTTGCTGCTGAACACACGAGTTCGCATATTCTGCATCCTGTGCATTTTTCCGGGTCTGAGACTACTAGTTTGCGTTCCATGACATTCTCGCTCCTACGCGGCTTTAGTGTCTGCGGCAACGTCGCTTAACCCGAGACTAGCAAGCTTTTGCTTTGTGGGAATTCCATCTTTGTCCCAGCCTCGAGCCTCGTAATACGCGTCGAGCATTGTCTCAAATTCCTCTTGCCTAACCATTGAGCCTTTGGCGACGCCGTCTGGTATTGGGTCTTGCATAACTCGTGGAGGTGGGTAATCATCTTTCTTGGTCCAGCCTTCTCGGACGTTGTAGGCTTTTTCAAGGTTGTAGATGCGTTCTCCTGCTGTCTGCATGTCTTCTGGTTTTGTCTCGATTCCCGTCACTAATGTGTACAGCTCAGCAAGTTGTTGGTGTGTTCCACATACGTTTCGTATGAATTTGCACAGAATTAGGGAATCCATGATAGCCCACAGGTCTTCTCTGTCCTTCACCGTCTTGCCCAGTTCTCTGTCAGCTCGGAACCTGTCAACTTTGCCCTTAACGTCGAAGTCGTACATGCTTGACCTTAAGTGGCATCCGCCCCTCGTTGACGTCATGAACCCGAGTGCACATGCTTTCAAGCCGCGCACATCGTAGCCTGGAAGCTCAAGTCCCTTGTTGTGCATGGCGAAGTGCTCAGAGCCCTTGCCAAGTTTCATAGAAGCTTTTTTGACGCCTTCAGCGAGCAAGTCTCCAATGCTTTCTCGGTATGCTATTTTCTTAAGAATCTGTAAGAGAGCTTCTTGGTTTCCGAAGCTCAATTCAATGCCGTCTGTGTCGTTCTTGGTCAGTAAGCCTTTCTCGTAGCATTCCATTGCCCAGCCAACTGCAACGCCAGCGCTTATGGTGTCTATACCGAGTTTGTCGCAAAGCATGGCGGCTTCCATGATCGAGGGGAAGTGTCCGATGCCGCATTCGCTGCCGAGGGCGTAGATGGTCTCAAACTCAACACTGGCGATTTCTTCGTCCGCTTTTCCCTTAACCATTGAGAGATGGTCGCATGCGATTGGGCAGCCTGAACATGCAATGGTCTTTGCATAATAGTGAGCCTTGAGAAACTCGCCGCTTAGGTTCTCAGCCAGTTCGAAAGTTGCTTGTTGCCAATTTCTCGTGGGCAGTGCTGCGAGGTAGTTGTGAACTGAGACGCTTTGTGGGGTTCCGTAGGTTCTGTAGCCTTCTGTGGCTTTTTCTTGGCACTGTTTGTAAAGTTGGCGGCATGTTTCCATGAGGCGGTCAAGGTCGTGTACCTCAATTTTTTTCGAGCCTCTAACTGCGACGGCTTTGAGGTTTTTTGAACCCATCACCGCGCCCATGCCGGTTCTGCCAGCTTGTCTGTACGTGTCGTTTGTGATGTTAGCGAACTTGACAAGTTGTTCGCCTGCAGGACCTATGCTTGCCACGCTTACGTTTTCGTCGCCTATCTGCTCCTGAATCAATTGACCTGTTTGTAACGCGTCTTTACCCCAAAGGTCTCCTGCATCTCTGAATTGAACCGTCTCGTCATCAATAAACACGTAGATGCGCGATTCCGCCTTGCCCAGAATTACACCTGCATCGTATCCTGCTCTCTTCAGGTTTTGTCCCCACATGCCAGATGAGACAGATTCACCCATGAAACCTGTGAGAGGAGACTTTGCTTGGACAATGTACTTGCCGCTTGTCGGAACCATTGTTCCAGCGAACGGACCAACAGCAAAGACTAGTGTGTTCTCTGGACCCAACGGGTCTATCAAGGGCTTGGTGTTATCGTAGAGCAGTCTTATGGCGAAGCCGTTGCCGCCTACGTATTTCGTGCAGAAATCTTCCTTAAGGTTCTTGGTTCTTGATTTTTTCTTAGTCAGGTCAATGTGAAGAATCTTGCCAGCGTAGCCAAGCATTGAAGAAGAATCTCTCCCTTTTGGTTAGCGTGCGAAGAGAATATACGTATATTATGGTGTTATTTATACTTGCCAGCAACCTTAGAGAACCTTCAGCATCTGCAGGGATTCCATGAAACCAGGCATCATCTCAAAGAAAGAAACCAATGGAATCCTCCTTCTGGAAAGAAAAATGCTAGGAATACATCAGATTCTCAGACTAACCCGAGAACTCTGCATTGACTGCGGCATCTGCGCAGCCTCATGTCCACAAGAGGCCGTGAAACTTGGTCAACCATCCATAAAGAATGGACGACTGGCTAGGAGAATGCTCGCCGACTTGGACGCAGGTAAATGCACGTTTTGTGGAATATGCGCCGTGCTATGCCCAGCTAACGCGGTCGAAATCGAAACCAACGGAAAACAGGCTCTTAGAGTTGTTGACTCGGGAGCCTTTCCTACTCTTCTAAAAAAGATTGAGATCAACGTGGGAAAATGTAATATTGAGTGTAACCTCAAGTGCCAAGACGCCTGTCCGCGAGGAGCCATTGAAGTCGTCCTGACAGCAGCCAGAGAAAGCGTGGTATGCAAGATTGAAGGCGTTAACATAGACGGAAAATTATGCGTCTTTTGTAAGAAGTGCGAATTTGCTTGCCCCGAGAATGCTATCAATGTCACTGGTCCTTTCTCTGGACTCATCAAGCTCCATTCCAACTCATGTCTCAAAGCCTGTCAAGTCTGCGTTGATGCCTGTCCAACCAAAGCCATTTCACTCACCAGCCGCGGCAAGCCCATGGTCGACGAGAGACTGTGCATCTATTGTGGCGCCTGCAAGGAGGCGTGTCCTGAAAACACTATTTCCGTCACCAGAACAATGATTCGACACACAGACGTCAGCTCAGGAACTTGGATTTCAACGCTTGAGAAATTGACCTCTCGCCCTCAACTGGTCAAGGAATTGACTTCAAGAGCTCATAAGAAGCTGCATGAAGTCGCCCAAGGTATGGGGCAATACTAGCGTTAGATTTCATGAATTGCTTCGTTTATCTTGATGCCTTTTTTCTCGATCTCTGCAAGAAGCGGTTCGGGATCAAGGCATTCGGGTGGAATGACTCCTCTAACCTTGATCTTTCCTTTGGCTAGCATCACAGCGCCAATGGCTGGCGGCGTCCCAGTTAAGTAAGCTGTTGCTGTGACCCCGTGCTTTCTGTAAGCTTCTTGATGGCTCATGAAACTATAGGCTAAAGCCTTCACGTGCTTGCCAGCTTTTTGCCCGGCGACCTCGACAGCAATGCAGGAGTATCCTTCAACCTTTCCTGCCAAATCAGCGGGTTTAGGAAGAAGCGAAAGTAAGAGGTCTTTCGGCGCTATTTTGACGCCTTTTACTTCAACGGGTTCCTTGCTCGTAAGATTGAGTTGCTTCAGGATTTTCAGCATTTGGACGATTTCGGGTGAAAGCGCCAGTTTGAAATCTGCGTAGCGCAGACCTTTATCGATGAATTGGGCGAAGGTTTCAGGCTCTTCATGGTCTACATAGTAGACAGTTAGCGGACCAATAGGCTTGGGAAAGGTATAGACTTCTTCTCCGCTTAGTGGAGACAGCCTGCGAAGAACTCCGTCTTTGTATATCTCAGGCTTGTTCAAGACTTCGTCGATTAATACGTCGGGCGAAAATAAACATGGGAAAGCATATTCCTTGCTGACTCCGTTGTCGCCGTCTCTAACTCTAATTTCGTGGACACGGTCCATCTTGTCAGATAGATGCCGAGCTAAAAGGTTAGATGTACCGGGGTCTTCTCCCAAGCCCATTATCGCTGTCAAATCTGCGTCTTTCCATGCGTCGCTCAGGCTTAGCTGATTTCGAACTGAATCAAAAGGCATGTCACTGGCAAGATCCAAGTAATGCACATTGCTTTTCAGAGCCACGTCCATAATGAGCAGGTTGAACCTTGGCAAAGTGGCGTTTATCACCACATCGATGTTTCTCATCGCATCAGCCAAGTCTTCTCGATTGGCTGCATCGACTCTCAAGGCAGATGCCTTGCTGCTTTTCAGTTTCTTTGCTACTTGCGTAGCCACGTCCGCATTTATGTCGCTAAGAATAATCTTCGACACTTCAGGATTCTTGACAAGATGACTAGCGATTACGGTTCCAACAGCGCCAACACCTATCAGCAGAAACCGCATTGGTCGTCCCAGCCAAGTCAGTTACGTGTGGTCGGTTACTTTACCTTTCTTAATGATTCTTCAACCGTCTCCAACGCTTTGTTCATTTGCCGTTTGTCAATGACCAAGGGTGGTTGAATTCTCAGGATATTGCCTTTCACGCCGCCATGTCCCATCAAAACACCGTTCTCTCTGCAGAAATCCCTTGCCTTCACCGCCTCTTCAGCGGCAGGAGTCTTTGTCTTCTGGTCTTTGACAAGCTCGACTCCGATTATCAAGCCTTTGCCTCGAACTTCTCCTATGATTTTATGGTCTTCTTTCATTTCGTTAAGTCGCTTGATAAAGTATCTTCCTTTGGACGCAGCTTGCTGTGATAGTTTTTCTTTCACAATATAGTCTATGTTGGCCAGAGCAGCTGCGCAGGATACAGGGTTTCCTCCAAAAGTTGACAAATGGTCTCCAGGTTCAAACGAGTTTCCGATGTCTTCTCTAGCTGTACAAGCTCCCAACGGGAATCCGTCGGCTATGCCCTTAGCCATTGCAATAATGTCCGGATCAACTCCATAATGCTCGATTCCAAACATCTTCCCTGTTCTACCGAAACCAGTCTGCACTTCGTCATCAATGAAGAGTATCCCGTACTTGTTGAGGACTCGCTTAACTTCCTTGAAGTAACCGTCAGGCGGAACAATTATTCCGCCTTCGCCTAGAATCGGCTCAGCAATGAAGGCTGCAACACAGTTAGATGTTGAATAGTTTATGATGTCCTCAATCATCTTGGCACATTGCAGATCGCAGTCAGGGTATTCTAGACCCAGAAAACACCGGTAGCAATACGGTGCTGGCGCGTAAGCTACGCCGCTTGAATAAGGTCCCATCGAATAATGTTTGCGGCTCGCTTGTCCCGTCACGCTGAGTGTCCCAAGAGTTCTGCCGTGAAAGGAACACATAAGCGCTATTAATTCATGTTTCTTGGTGAATTTCTTCGCAACTTTTACCCCGCATTCGACTGCTTCAGCGCCGCTGTTGCCGAAAAAAGTTTTCTGGAGTCCTCCAGGAGCTATTTTTGCGAGTTTAGCCGCAAGCTCTGCTGGTGGGATGGCATGATAAACATAACTGCAGACATGAACCAGTTTCTTGGCTTGCTTCATCGCGGCTTCGACAACTTTAGGATTGCTATGCCCCGAGTTTACAACTGAAATTCCCGACCAACAGTCTATGTATTCTTTGCCTTCTGTGTCTTTGACTGTTGCGCCCGTGCCTTCAACAAGCACGACAGGTTCGAGCTTCTTGACGCAACTGGTCATTATGTATTTCTTATATTTCCCCATAATATCGGTCGTTGATTTTTGCATTTTCCCACTCGGGACTAGTTACCGAATTCCATTGTATATAAGAGTAATGATTCATCGATCTGAGCATGGCAAAAGTCGAATGCGGCTCTCTGAGTCACAGTTTCAGGTTGATATTACTTCCTTTGTGATGTTCTCTTTGAAGGTGATTCCCATCTTAGCTAGCTTTCTCAGAAACGGTTTCGGCTCTAATGCTTCAGGTGGAACAACTCCAGTTACCTTGATTTCTTTCCTAGCGAGCATGACTGCCGTAGTTACAGCTGGTATGGCAACCTCAGCCCATGTAGCGCCTGTGTTCTCATAGGTCTCACGAAGACTGTACGTTCTATACATCGTATAAGTCATGTTTTCACCTGCCTTCTTACCGTTAACTTCGGCTATGTAACACGCCACAAAGTCGACTTCACCAGCCGCTATTCTATCCTTAGCCTCCACAGGAGGAGTCAACACCGCGAGAAGAACGTCAAGAGGAGCTACTTTCACGCCTCTCACATTTATCGGCTTCTCACTAGCCAAGCCCATCTTGTGAAGAGCCGCAACCTTCGGCTCAAGAGAGATCTTGCAGTCTGCATACTTGACACGCTTGCCTATGAAACGCGGTAAGGTGAAAACAGGCTCGTACTCTATAAAACACAAGGTTATCGGACCAACAGGGTCTGGAAACGGATAGTCCTCGATCCCGGAAAACTGAGGCAATTCTTTGAGCTTTCCATTTTCGTAGATAACCGGGTTTGCAGCCCACTCTGTTATAGCAACTTCAGGAGACCACGTAGGCGTCCACACAGGTATAATTTCCCTCTCTTTAGCTACGGGTCGCCATCCAAACCGTAAGCGTATCGCGTCCACCGTGTCTAGCCTATCAGCAGCATACCGCGCTAATACATCCATGACGAAGGGACCTCCTTGGTTTATGACGGCGGTCAACTTGGCTCTTTTCCACTTGGAGTTGAGCGCTAACTCCTTCTGAATATAGGCTCTGACCGGTGTGTGAGTTGCAAGATCAACATAGTGAGCTTTGCACTTCAATGCAGCGTTCATTATGTTCAGATTGAACCTAGGCAAAGCGGCGTTAATCACAACGTCAGACCCTTTCATCACTTCGACTAAACTAGACACGTTTGAGGCGTCGGCTTTCTGCGCAGAAAGCTTAGAGCTTCCAAGATTCTTCACGAGCCGTTCAGCCCTCTCTACGCTCAAGTCAGAGCACACAACCTCAGAAACATCAGCGTTCTTAGCCAAGAAAAACGCAATCGCTGAACCTTGAACTCCAGCACCTATAACCGATATTTTCATGGAAACACCTGCTGCAACCCCTTTCAAGAACAGCAGACTTAAGATTTTTGATAATTGCGCTACGAGCACAAGATAGATTTCAACCCAAGTCGCCCAGCCTTGATGATGACACTATAGCATAATTTGTCATCAACACGCAAACAGCTCGCCCTCAAACATTCAGCATAGAAGTAGTAGTCAACAAACACGCGGCACTGACAACTACTTCTAAACCTAAACCAGCTTCGGTGTTATTGCCAATTCTAGGCGGAAGTTAATAGCATCTGAAACAGAAATCCGCCCTAGAACCAATGCAGGCACATCTAGTGTGAAACCCAGTGGCTGTCAAGGCTTGGCTTTCGACTTGTTCAAAAGCGATTCCAGCACTCGAATACGGCTGTTTCTTCTTTCAGCCACTTTTCGAAACGCTGCAGGTATTGTGGCAAGCAGATTCTTCGACAATTCCGCTGCATCCGAGTAGAACCTGCTGATCTTATCCTCAAGGTCTATGGCTGTCTTCAAGGCCTCAGCATAGCTGGCCCTTTCTCCTAATTTTGCCTCAACTGCATACTTCTTCAGGTCTAAGCCCTCAAACGAGAAGCATGCCTCAAGCGCATCCGTAATTGTCTCACGATAAGTCCTGACGACCAGCACCTTGTTCTTCTTGCTCTCCTGCGCAATAGAAAGAAAAACCGCCTTATCCTTCTCAAATCTTTCAGCAAGCTTTTCATAGAAACTCGCGGAGTCGTCCTCAAACTTCTCCGCCAAATTGATTATAGTCGATGCGGTGGCTTTGAACTCGGACATCTAGAACCACCTTTGAATCACAACCTTACTCTCAGTGAAAAACCGCACAGCCTCCTGTCCCTGACCATGGAGCGTTCCGAAAAACGAGTCTTTCATTCCACTGAACGGGAAGAACGCCATCGGAGCGACTATTCCAATGTTTATGCCGATGTTGCCGCATTGAACTCGATACTGAAACTCTCTGGCTAATTTGCCGCTCTGAGTGAAAATCGACGCTGCGTTGCCAAACGGGCTAGCGTGAATGATGTCTACTGCTTCATCAAGGCTCCTAGCCTTCATAACCGCTGCCACAGGTCCAAAAATCTCGTCTTTCGCAATTGTCATATCAGGTGTAACATCCTCGAAAACTGTGGGATTGAGGAAGCATGTGTGAGGCCAGGTGCCAACGAGTTTTAGTTTTCTGCCATCAAGCCTAAGCTTAGCTTTCTCCTCGATTCCTTTTTCAATGAAGCCCACAACTCTTTCCTTCTTGCCCTTGTCACGAAGCGGACCCATCTGAACCGATTCGTCTAGACCATAGCCGACCCTTATCCTAGAAGCCGCGTCGACAAACGCTTTCAAAACTTTCGCATAAAACACGTCATACTCGCGGTCGTTAAGCCCTTCCCCGACCACGAGAAGATTGGCTCCAGACAGACATCTTTGCCCAGCGTTGCCAAAGAAAGACGTCATACAAGCCGCTATAGTGTTGTCAAAGTTTGCATCAGGCATGACAAGAAGGAAGTTCTTAGCTCCCGCTTGGGCGATGACTCTCTTGCCAGTCTCACCACACCTACTATAAATAACGTCTTTTGCAACTGGAGTTGAGCCAACAAAACAAATGCCTTGAATGCCCGAATGCTCCAACATACCCGATACGACACTTCTGCCCCCGTTGACAACGTTCCACACTCCAGAAGGAAACCCAGCTTCCTCAGTCAATTCAGCTATCTTCGTTTGGCTGATTGGATCTTCGCTTGAAGGCTTAACAACGATGCAGTTGCCCGTTGCCACGGCGTAAGGCGCAAACCACAGGGGCACCATAAAAGGAAAATTGAAAGGTCCGATTATCCCGAAAACTCCGAGCGGCTGCCTGATCAAGTACTCGTCGATGCCCGCTGCAATGTCCTCCAGGTTGTAGCCCATCATCAACGAAGGCACTCCAGCTGCAACCTCAACGTTTTCAATTCCGCGTCTTGTTTCGCCTCTTGACTCGTCAATAGTCTTACCGTGCTCCATAGTCTGAACGCGGCTCAACTCTTCAAAGCGTTCTTCCATGAGTTCTTTTAGCCTGAAAAGGCATCTTGCCCTAGCGAGGGGAGGCGTTTTTCTCCATTCGGGGAAAGCCTTCTTAGCAGCTTCCACGGCAGCGTTTATCTCGGCACCTGTGGAGATTGGGGCTTTGGCTATGACCTTGCAGTTAGCTGGGTTCACGACATTCACGAGTTCGCCTTCTGATTCAACCCATTCTCCGTCAACATAGTTCTTGATGGTGAGAACGTCTTTTATCGGTTCATCCAAGATTGCCACAATTATCTCCTCTGTCCTTTGAAATGGAAATTAGACAAGTGCCTAGCTGTCCTATTATACTTAATGGCTGACACACATGAATATGCAAAAGAAGGAGTATGCGGTTCAGGTGGTCATATCTCTACGAACGTTAAACCAAGCTCCTTCAGCTTCTGTTTCTTCGGGTTGCCTGTTTTCTTGTCCCATCCTCTGAGCTCGTAGTAATTGTCCAGCATGCCTTCGAGTTCCTCTTTGGGTATGCGTTGACCTTTTGACGGTCCGTCGGGCAAGGGTTCCTCAGTGAACCTTGGTGGAAGAACATCGTCCTTTCTGGAAATGCCCTCTCTCGCGTCAAAGCATCTGCACAAATTGTTCACTCGTTCTCCAACGACCATCAAGTCCTCGACTTTCAGGTTCCAACCCGTGATCGCATTCAAGGCGTCTGTCAGAAACGCGGGTTTAGTGTAGTTGTAGCCGACCCACGCTGGCGCTGTACACAAAAGCAAGCAGTTGGTCACGGCAACCCAGTCCTGTGATCGCTTGATCATGTCGACTTTGTCTCTCGATGTGTCGTGCCTATGCAGCGGTTTCGATATTCCAATCTCAGGCGCAGTGTTGCCCGCCTCAAAGTCAGTGTCATGAAAAGACTGCATGTGGCACGCGCCTCTGATGGACGTGGCGTATGACAGTCCCATGCCTTTCTTGGCTCGAGGCTCATGCATAGGAACCTCTAAGCCTTTGATGTGCATGGCATACCTCATTGATCCTCTGCCCATTTTCTCTGCAGCCTTCTTGATGCCTTCGGCGAGCAGGTTGCCAACGCCTTCGCGTTTAGCCATCTTTTCGATCAGGGTTAAGGCTGCGTTGGCGTTGCCCCATGTGGCGTTGACGCCGTCGATGTCATTTTTGGTGATTATTCCTTTTTCACAACATTCCATGAGCCAAGCGATTATAACGCCGGCTGAAATCGTGTCCAAACCGTAGGCGTTGCACAGCTGATTTTCTTTCGAGATGGCTTTTAAGTCGCTGATTAATAGAAGTGATCCTAGAGCTGCTACATTTTCGTATTCTGGTCCGCCGTATCGGGAATCTATCGGGGCATACGTGCCTTCTGAGACTTCTACTTCGCGTTTGCATGCTACAGGACATTGCAGGCATGCTTGTTTCCGTTTGAGAATTGTGTTTGCCATAGTTTTCCCGCTTATATCTTCAAAGTGTTCAAACGTTGCGCTTTGGAAGTTTTTGGTCGGAAGCATTCCAGTTTCCTGAAACACATCAACGAAGCCAGCTTGCCCGTAATCTGAAAACCATACTAAGGATTTGTTCGTCACGCATTCTGTTGCTACTTCTTTGATGATCTGTTTAACTTTCTCTGGATGGGCGACTTGGGCTTTCTTGGTTCCTCGGACTGCAATGGCTTTCAGCTTCTTCGAACCCATCACAGCGCCTAGCCCTGTTCTGCCAGCAGCCCTGTGCGCTGTGTGAACTACAGCTGCGAATTTCACGAGTTTCTCTCCAGCTGGACCTATACAAACAACTGCAGGGTTGTCTTCTCTGCGTTCTTTCAATCCAAGATCTCTAGAGATGCCGATTTCGGTTTCAAGAGTGGTCTTTCCCCAACGCTTGGAAGCATCTCTAATCTCGACATCATCATCATTAATATTCACGTAGACTGGAGAGTTAGATACGCCCTCAACAATCACCGCATCATAACCAGCTCTCTTTAGTTGAACAGCGAAAGAGCCGCCGCATGTGGCTTCGCCCCAGATTCCAGTTAGAGGAGATTTCCCTGCCACTAGCCACCGTGAATTCAATGGGAACCCCGTTGCCGCGAGCGGACCAGCAGCGAAAACTAGTTTGTTCTCAGGTCCTAACGGATCAATTCTCGGTTTCAGTTCCTCGAATAGAATCTTGATGGCTAGACCTCTTCCGCCCAGGAATTTCTTGAGCTCCGGTTCCTCTATTCTCTCTTTTGATACACGCCTTTTTGACAGGTTCACTCTCAAGATTTGCCCATTGTATCCAAACAATTCCTATCCTCATCCCTGATCCAACAGTGAATCTGCGACTAATTAAAAGTGTTTTCGTTGGAAACACGTGTACAGGGTTCAGTGTCCTCAAAAACCTTAACTAATCAACGATGCAGAACTATGCGCAGAGGTTATGATGAATGAGCGAGATCTATGAAACTGAGAGCAAGAAATTCCGTCAGAGAACAAAGCGGTCGGAACGAATCTATAAAGAGAGTATTGATGTAACTCCCTATGGAGTTCACAGTAACTACAGGTACTCGGAGCCTTATCCAGTATACTTCAGCAAGGGAAAGGGAAGCAACATATGGGACGTTGACGGAAACAAATATATCGACTTCAACCTAGCCTTCGGCGTGCTAGTTTCTGGACATTCTCATCCAAGCCTGACACAAGCTGTGAAGAAGAGGATCGAAAACAGCACGATGCTCGGCTTTGAATTCGAAAATTCTCACAAGCTGGCTAAGATTATTTCTTCACGGTTTGGAGTTGACATGGTTAAGTTTTCTTCCACGGGCGGAGAAGCCACAAACTACGCGATAAGGTTCGCAAGGGTTTTCACTGGGCGTAAGAACATATTGAAGTTTGAAGGATGCTATCACGGTTTTCCAGACAGTCTGCTGGTCAACGTTAAGCCTTCAAAAGCCAAAGCTGGGCATGCTCGTTTTCCAAATCAAGTTCCAGCGTCACAGGGCATTCTTGAAGAAGTGGTTAAGCACACCTTGGTGGCGCCTTTCAACGATCTTGAAGCTGTTGACAAAATTATGAAGGCTCACGGAAATGATGTTGCAGGCATAATTCTTGAACCCATTCCAATGAACATGGGCTACGTTCTGCCCAAGGCAGGTTTTCTTCAAGGGTTAAGGGATCTAGCCAACGAGTACAATGCAGTCTTGATATTTGACGAAGTGAAGACTTGTGGAAAATTCTACCGAGGAGCCGCGGGACACTTTAAGGTTAAGCCGGACCTTGTCACGATGGCCAAGGCGATAGCTGGGGGTTATCCTCTTTCGCTTGTGGCTGGCAAAAAAGAGATAATGAAAAGCGTTGTGCCTGGCGTGGTTTCTCATGCGGGTACTTTCAACTCTAACCCCCTCTGCATAACAGCTGGACTCGTCACTCTCTCTGATATACTGACTGAAGAGGCTATGAGCAAGGCTACGAAGCTGTCGGAGATGCTGGCAAAAGGCTACATGCAAATAATCGACGACACAAAGATACCTGTAATAGTGCAGTGGGCTGGCACAAGCGGCACGTGCCATTTCACCAAGGCAAAGAGAATCGAAGATTGGAGAAGCTTCCTGACATCAGATGTGGCAAGATGGTATCTGTACCTTATGGTTATGATGAACAGGGGTATAATGCCAATGGCGCCGGGTCCCGATGAACAATGGACTGTTTCAGTGCAACACACGAAAGAGGACATTGAGAAGCATCTTGAAGTTTTCAAGCAAGTGGCAGAATACGTGAGAAAGCTTGACATGGATATGCCGATGGTTGAGGCACTCTAGATCTGCTTCCCTACTTCATCTATAGCGGAAGCAGACCACTGCTTTTATATAATTTTAGAATCTAACTGGAAGGCAACTGTTTGGGATCAGCATGAAAGTTCTAGTACTGGGTGGATACGGAGCGCAAGGTCAAGTCATCTGCCGAGAGCTTGTGAAACATCCAAAGGTGTCAGAGGTCATCTGCGCTGGACGAAGACTTGAACAAGCGAAAAAATTCGTGTCAAAATACCGAAGTCAGAAACTCTACCCCGCTTCAGTGGATTTGAACAATGTCAGCGAAGTAAAAAAAGCCGTTAAAGACGTGGATTTAGCCATAAACTCTGCGTCGTACATATACAATCTACGTTTGATGAGGGCTTGTGCCGAAAATGGGGTAAACTATCAAGACTTGGCTTCTGCTTGGTCAATTGAAACGATGAACCAGACAATGGAAAAAGCAATAGAGAAAGAAATAGAGCTCGATCAGAAGTTCAAAGACGTGGGAGCAGTTGCCCTAATCAGCACTGGAGAGGACCCAGGCATTTCTGATTTGATTGCAGGATACGCGGCAGACAATCTTGACCATCTCTATGAAATACGTATGAAAGATTGCAGCATCCTAAGGAGCAAGGAGCCTCTGTCGACGTGGGCTCCAGAGCTTTTGTGGAGAGATATGACAACCCCCGCCATAGTTTTCGAAAAGGGAAAGTACAAAAGGGTTCCACCCTTCAGCGAAGAGGAAATCTACTGTTTCCCTGAGCCGATTGGTCCACAGCCCTGTTATCAGCATTTGCACGAGGAACCCGTTATCATGCCCTTGTATCTGAAAGACCTCAGGTACGTGGAATTCAAAATGTGCGGTCCAGATATGCCGTTTGCTAAAGCACTCTATGACTATGGACTCGCCAACAAAGACGCAATCGACGTCAAAGGCGTCAAAGTGGCTCCGTTAGATGTTTTTCTCGCAGTATCTCCCAAGCCGTTGACACAAGAGGAGACCAAGAAGAAGATTGCGGACGGAACACTAACAGATGAGATCTGTTGCCTAGCACTTGACTTCAAAGGCGAGAAGAACGGCAAAGAAGTGAAATGGATAGCGTACACGATACAGACGCTGAAAGAAGCAAACCAAAGAATGCCTGGCGCAACGTCGACTTCCTACTACGTGGGAATCGGAGGAGAAGTCTTCAGCGAATTGCTTGCTGAAAAAAGGATAAAGACAAAAGGAGTCGCGCCGCCTGAAGCACTGACGGCGAGAGAGAAAATCGGAGTAATTCAGAGGTTAGCTGACAAGGGCATAACGATTCACAGCATTGAGCATACGATTCTTTAAGAACTCAGGTTCTCGGTTGAAGCTGGACTGCAGTCGCAGTCTGCAAAGTCATTTGACCTGGTCTTCCTCTTTTTTCGAGCAGATTCTTGCTTATGTACTCTTGCACGTGAATGTTGAATCTTGGAATTCCTTTCCATTTTTTCTTGAATTCTTCAAGCCCAGGACTGCAAGACCATCCGATGTCGAGCCAATCAAACTTGAGTTCTTTTGCATAGACGACTTCCTTGTGCATTATGAAATCCGCCAGAGAGGGATAGTCCAAGTAGAAGCCCAGGGGCGTGGCCATGGTGTTGTCCAGAAAATCCACGACGTCAAAGCCAATCAGTACGTCATCCAAGAACACGTTGAAAAGCTTGGCTGTTCGGCTGTTTCCGACGTAATTTTGCAGTCTCAGATAGAGCTGGTAATCCCAGAGGTTGTAGCTCTTTTGTGCGATGTGATGAGCCATGATGTACGAGTGTGCAGGTGTTATCTCTTTACCTTGGCTGAGCGTGTATCCTCTTTTTGTGGCGTTGTTAACGCGGTATCTGAGACAGTCGTAGGAGCCGCCTCGAAGGTTCTCGTCAAACTTGTCAAGTCTGATTTGATAGTCCTTGTCTGAGAAAGCGTTTTCGCAGCAGTAATCAGCAATTGCTGGCGGCAGATCTTCTGGCGAAGCTGCTCTGATTTGTCTCGGCTGGAATTCGGCGAGCGCAGCTTTGACACACTCTAACCTGTCTGCATGATCGTCAGTGCCGTTAAGTTCGAACAGAGTCAGCCACAGCATTTTGGTCAGAGGGTCGTGGTAAACAAGGTAGGTGTCTTCGAAAGTGTAGGCTGAGCCGTAAACTTGTGCGTTAAGTGTGATTAAATGTTCATCGAAGTATCCGCGTCTTTGATAGCTAGGCACGTCGTCTTCGGTAAGTCTCTTCACTTGAGCGATAGCCTCAGATTTGAAAAAATGCTGTAAGAGAATTCTCTTAAATATTTTGTGGTTCCACTCTACAGAATTAAACCGAAGAAAAAACAGCAACGACTCCTGCAGTCACTTGTTTCTAAAAACAGTTGAGGCGAGAAGACCAGTTGCGCTCTGCAAAAACTTTTCATTCTCATTCAGCATTACAGTGGACTCAAATCAAAGGTTGTGAAATAGCGTTGAAACGAGACGATTTCTTGACCACACCTGTGGTGCATATGAAACTCAAACCCGACATGACTGTGAACCAGTTGATTGAGCAGTTCAAAAGCTCTGGCTCTTTCGGTGCAGGCAGACTGGCTTCAGCTTGCGACATTTTCGAAAAAATGGTCCGAGATGAGAAATGCACGATTTGCCTTGCATTGGCTGGAGCTATGGTGCCAGCTGGCTTGCGCACGACAATAGCCGATTTGATGAGAAAGAGGCTGATTGATGCGCTTGTCAGCACTGGAGCTAACATGGTTCACGACTTGATTGAAGCGACTGGTGGGCATCATTATCAGGGGCACTGGCTGGTTGACGATTTCTTGCTTTACAAGTATCATATTTACCGAATCTACGACATCTTTGTGCCTGAGGAAGACTTTGTGAAGGCTGATGAAAAACTGGTGAGAATGCTTGATGCAATCGCAGCAGAAACTGAAGGAAAGCCATTGTCCACCAATGAACTTATGCGGGAGATTGGTGGAAGACTCGAGGATAGGAACTCCATCGTGCGCTCGGCATACGAGTCCAACGTGCCCATCTTTCTGCCTGCTATGCGCGATTCAGAGTTTGCTTACATACACAGAGTGCATCAGAGAAGAAGCCAACCGGGGAAAGCGTTGATGGTTGACGCATTTCGAGAAGTGCCTGAATTGCTGGACATTGTGGATCGTTCTGAACGTCTCGGCATGATTTGCCTGGGCGGTGGCGTGCCCCGCAACTCGGTTCAGCACGCAGCGTTGATGACGGGCAAAGGCTTCGACTACACGGTAATCATCACAACGGACAGACCGGAGCCCGGTGGGTTGTCTGGCTCAACCATAGAAGAAACGATTAGCTGGGGAAAGGTAAAATACAAAGCAAGCAAAGTGATGGTGATAAGCGACGCGTTGATCGCTTTTCCAGTGATGACTGCTGCGGTTCTTGAGCGTCTTGGAGAAAGCTTCCACAGAAAGGGAAACCCGTGAGATGGAGGATGACAGCTTATGAAAAAGAAATCTGAAGGCAACCGCAAAGTCTGCGGCAATTGCCGCTATCACAATGCCTACCAGTATCCTGGTTTGGTTTTCTGTTTCTGGAAGTTCACCGAGCGGAAGAAATCCGCGGTTCCTATCCTCTTCACTTGCAGTGATTGGGAGCAACAAGTACAAGAATGCAATTGCCTTGAAGATTACCTAAAAAAACATAAGAAAAATACTAAATGAGAAGCTGCAAGCAGAGCACGAATTGAAAAAGAGAGGCTTTAGGCAGCTGCCTTTTTCCTTCGTCTTCTCGCAGGCTTAGGCTTTTGCTCTACGGTCGCCTCCGCAGGCGCAGGCTGCACTGCTTCTACTTGCGCTGCAACAACTGGTGGAGAAGGCTCAGATGGCTGTGTTGGCAAACGTTCAGGCGACACCAAAACCTCCTCAACTGGCGGCGGTGGAGGCGCAACAGGCTCCGTAGTTTCAACAGTTACAGCCGTTGCAGGAGCAAGGGCAGCAGCTGGAGTTGCTGCCTGTGTTGGCTCTGACGGCATCATAGCCCTCGGTCTCGCCGAGTAACCCACTGCTGCTGCTACAATGCCTATCAAGAGGAAGACCACCGTGACTGTTATTCCAGGAGCTCCTGAAAGTGTGTAACCTGGGACCACGCTTGCGGCGAACGCCGCTGCTAATAGGAAGCATATTATTGCGACGCCATAGAGTCCGTAATCAGATCTCATCTTTCTCATTTCTCCTAGGTCTCTTGTTAGTTTCAACGTAAGAATCTTAAATAATTTTCTGACATTTTCGCTAACAGATCGGGCGGAGAAAACCATTTTCTTCCGAAATCTAGCCCTTTTTGGCGGATTCAAGAAGAATTCCTGCTTTTCTGCGATGACAAATTATATAAAGTTACAGCATTTATCTTCTATAAGAAAAATCTATTTGAGAGAGTGAGACTTTGGCTGAGAAGAAAGTGTTCGTTAGAAAGGCTACTGGCTTGGTCAGAGAAATCGGTTTTCTCACTGCCATACTGATTGTCGTGTGCAACATGGTTGGGCTTGGCTGGCAGAAAAGACTATTCCAATTCACTGGAAAAGCAATAGTCCCTGAAAACTCATACGTTCTAGGATTGCCGCCAATCGTTATGGCTTTCATACTCGTGGGAATCGTTGTTCTCTTCACTGTCTGGATCTTCGCCATACTCGGCGCAGCGATGCCCAGATCGGGTGGCGGCTACGTTTACATCTCAAGGATAATTCACCCAGTTGTAGGCTACGTGGGCTCCTTCCTAGAATACTGGAGCATCGCGGTTTCATATGGCCTCATTGGAACAGCAGTCTTCGAAGCAATCTTGATATACGCATGGATGGCGGGATGGGGCACAGCATGGGCTACTCCTGAACTCCTCCTCATCGGAGGAATGATCATTGTTATCCTGTTTGGTGCTCTAGCCTCCTTCGGCGTTCGCATGGCAGGCATTCTGCTTCAGATAATGTTCTGGATACCAGCAGCCATAACCGTCGTATTGTACCTAACGCTGCTTACTTCAACTCCCCAGACCATGGCGGCGGGAATTCAGAATTTGGCGGGTAGGTCGGCTACAGACTTCACAAATATGGCTATAAGTCAGGGTATGGCAACAGCATTCACCGGCGACTACTGGGGCGCGGTAGATGTTGCAATATTAGGAGCATATTGGGCTTACATTGGCTTTGCTGCATCAACTTTTGTAGCTGGCGAAATAAAAGAAGTCGCGAAGAACCTGCCGAAAACACTCTTCATGGCAAACGCCTTCGTGATATTCCTCTACATCACCATCTCATACATCGCTGCTAACGCCGCCAGGACTGTTGGATCCGTGACAACTGGGGGAGAGACCTACACATTCTTCAGCGCTTACGCCTTCATGTCGTACGGAGGTGGAAGTTTACCAGCCGGCGTAGGCAAAGCTTGGATGCCTAACATTGCAGGGTTTGCTGCGAGCGGAGCAGGTATGGGCTGGCTGTTGGCTTTGATACCAATATTCGCAGCGCTATGGGTTGCCAACGACATTCCACCCTTCATTCTAACTTCCTCAAGAATAATCTTCGCCATGGCTTTCGACAGGATTCTGCCTGAAAAGCTAGCTGAGGTTAACGAAAGATGGCACACACCAATCTATGCCGTGCTCGTAACCGTCCTTGTTGCTTTCGTGGGAAATTTCGCGGAGTCAAATGTCTTTGTTGACGCAACATCTAAGCTTTACCTCGGGGAAAACAACGTTCTAGGAACATTCATAAACGCTGATTTCGGAGTTGTAGCCACAGACATCTGGGATGTTCTATTCTTCCTCTTAGCCTCCATTGCAGGATTGATGTTTGTCTTCAGGAAGAAAGATGTCTATGAAAGATCATCGTACAAGCCTTCAATGGGAGGTCTTCAACTAGTAACACTTGTTGGCCTGATAGCAACTGTGACCAACATCTGGCTTCTCTGGCGGATTTCAATGGCTTGGGGATGGGACTATCCATTGATGTATCATGAAGGAGGAGGCGCTTGGACAGCTTGGGTCATGACACTCGTCCTGATCGTTGTTGCACTGATACTGTACTTCTACTACAAGAGCAAAGGTTCTCGCATGGGCGTTGACTACTCAACCATCTATACAGAAATTCCGCCTGAGTAAACCCCCACTTTTTTCCTCTTTTATTTTTTAGCTTCTTCCCTTAGCTTCCAGATCTGAAATTCTCCGACGGTTTCAGTGGTCTCCACGTGTTGATACCATCTCTTCCTTGCCCCTATAACCGAACGAACCTTCCACTTCGTGGTTTTTGGTTCTTTTTCAATACAGTCCAGCAGCTTATCTGCACGAGAAGTTATTCTATTCTCTTCGTCATTCGTCAAGGCCGGGGTTGAACCAGTTCGATCTTTGACTCCCCTTAAGTTAGTCGTCACTGTGTACCAGAAGCCCCAATCCTTCGATAATAAGGCGGCGATGTATCCAGCGTCAAATGCGTCCTTTTCATCACGCACTCCTACATCGTGAGTATTCAAAAGAGCGACTGTGTCCTTCAAGTCTTTTTCACTAAAGTGCACTATCTGCAATTTTTCCAAAAGAAGATCTGTCGGGCTCATTGAGGGCTTGTCTATCTCCAAGCGACCTCGAAAATCCAAGGGATGATTAGCGACCCGAAGCTTGTCAAAAAAGACATCCACAAAAAACCAGTCCTTCGGGTGAAAATATATCTGTCTTTCCGACGCAGCCGTAGAGAGGGTTGCTCTTCTTTTGCTGTATCCTATTCCCTCAAAGAGTGTTTTCATCTGATTTCTCTGCCTGCGATATGCCATTAAGTCAATGTCTGTGAACTCCTGCCCGCCTGCCTCAAGCCTTCCAAGTCTTTTCATTAGGTCTCTGGATTCTGGGCAGTGTAATGCTATGCCTACTCCTCCCATAACTCTTAGAATCAACCCTTGCTTGTCCGCTTCCTCAACGATCTTGATGGCTTCTTCTAAGAAGATATGTGAGGGAATTATTCCTCCCCATTCGATAGGCATCTCAACTATTCTGTTTTCGCTCATTGAACCTTCGTTCTCCAGCGAGCGTTACAGGTAGAATCTGCTGAACTCTCTAATAATCGTGAATAACAACAAGCAAAGGAGCACCGAGCCTGAGGGAAGCTTTAAAACAAATCATAATGTAAGTTTTCACGAGGAATCAGCAGTGATTGCAGCTAGCCATTCTATTGATGATCGAATGAACAAACTGGAAAAAGGTCTGATGATAGGCAGAGGCAGATGGATAGCCGATTTCAACGAATCTTTCAGAAAGTTTCGAATACGAGACGTTGAGTTCGACGCATTCATACAGGGCAATACTCGTACAAGAGGGTTTCTTCTTTCCAGACTGTTTTCGGTGATGCTGAATCCCAATTACTCCGTTGGATGCTTCCTCATCTCGACTGAGTCGGTCAAGCACTTTGACAGGAAGTTTCTGTCCAAAGCCATCTCAGAAATTCAATCGTACATGAAAGACAACGAAATGAAATGGAGTTGGCTGTTTATCTTCGCCCCAAAAGGTACAGGCGAGATTAGAAAGCACGTTGAAAGCATCAGTGACCAGTCTATTGGAGTGGTGCTGGTTGACGCTGATTCTGGTAATATGGTTCACAGCAACTCATATTTGGGGAGGCAAGCGAAGAAATACGTCAAGATCTGAGGTTTCCAGCTTGAGCGGGGCACACATTTTCTCTCCAATCCAGATTTACAGTTTGTTCAAGTCGTGTGCCATTATCTTTGTGGTTCAAGCGTTAATCGTTCTTTTCTCTCCCATTCCGTTGGTTGACCCATGGCGGTTCTTGTTACTGGCAATCAACGTGATTATTTCAGTCATTCTAGGATGGCGCTTCTACAGGTACAGGTACCACATGATTTTCACTTACGACAAAGGAGGCTTCACTCTGAAAAAGGGCGAAGGAAAGGCAATTGAGCACAAGTGGAACGATTTCACGAAAGTGTCCCTTTTTCGCAGCGAATACGGCGAGCTCTCGGTTCGCCTTTATCGTGATTCTGAATTCTTCGATTTACCCGTTTCAAAGGTTAAGATGAATCCTTTTGACTTTCGCTTCGAAGTTATGCAGCTCGTCTCTTCGTTCAAAGGTAAGAATTAGGTGTTCTAGGCTTCGACTCGCTGCAGCTTCTTGATTTTGTCACCGTCAATTTCGACCAAATAGGCTCTCAGTATTCCTTCTGCATATTCGCTTCCAGGGTTTAAACATGGTGTTCTGCCTATTTTGATGAACCCTGGGCTTTCGTGGATGTGTCCATGAAGTCCTATTAGGGGCTGATATTTCTCGATGATTTTTCTTACAGCGTTGCAGCCTACAGGAATCATAACTGGGTGTCCGCCTTCGTACACAGGTGTGAAGTCTGGCTTCAATTTGGGCGCCATGTCAATTACTGCATTGTACGGGGGGCAATGGAAGCAGAAAACGGCTGTTTTGAGCTTCTTGACTTGAGCGACGACTTTTTCGAGTCTTTGAAGCATTTCTTCTTCGCTGCATTCTCTGGGGCTGTTCCAAGGCGTGTAGTTTGTCCACCCGCAGCATGCAACCTCGTGTTCAGGGTCTAAGCTTACTACTTCTTCTTCGCCGAAGATCACGTTGGGATCTTTCCTGATAACGTCGTCGATTGCGAACACGTCGTCGTTTCCAGGGCTGAGGATGACCTTGCAGGTTTTGGGCACCCTATCTGGCACGAGGCTTAGCCATTTCCGTATGATTTGAACCTGTAGGGTTTCGAAGAGTTTTTCGCATTTGTCTTTGTCGGCTTCGAGAATCGCGGCTTCTTCTGGTGTTGTTGTGTACGGTATGTAGCTGACTCTGCGAACCTTCTCCTCGTAAGCAGGAATGTCAGATTCCTTCAATTGAAAGTCTTCTCCTAGAAGGCTTGAGGCGTAGGTTCCGTCGGGCTGTTTGATTATTGGGATGATTAGTTTTCCAGTCATGTCGCCGCTGAGCACTAGGGCGTCTAAGTTGAAGTGTTTGGATGAGTTGAGAAATTTTCTCCACACTGTCTCTGAACCATGTAGGTCCGTGGCGAACAGGAAACGAACCTTTGTCAACCTCTCATCTGCCTACCTTACCAGTTCTTCAACTTCGGTGTACCAGCGTTTGCTTGTGCCGATTTTGGCTCGCATCTTCCATTGCAGTGATTTAGGTTCGTCTTCTAACGCTTTCACCAGCGTGTCTATTTTGGCTGCAATATCCTTGCGGTCTTCTTCCGTGAGAGCAGCAGAGTAATCATCCAGGAAGCCTTTAACCTTCTTCAGGTTTGATGTTGTTGTGTACCAGAACCCCCAGTCTCTAGAGAGCAGCTGTGCAATGTAACGAATATTCACTGTTTCTTTTTCGGCTTCGCTGATTTCGTGTTCTCTGAGCAGTATCATAATGTCCTTGATGTCTTTTTCATTGATTTTGCATATCTGCAACTTTTGAAGCAGTAGGTCTGAAAGGCTTATTGTGGGGCTGTCCAACTCCAGCCTATCCTTGAATTCGATTGTGTGGCACATCTCCAATTGGTCGAAGAAGACGTCTACGCTTCTGTTGTGCGCCTCGTCCGTGTAGATTTGCCTACTTCTTCCAGTTGCGAACATCAACGCCATTGAAGCCATTGGAGCATAGCCTAGGTCTGTGAAGATTTTCTTGATTTGCGGTCTGAACTTTGTGTATGTTATGAGGTCGAGGTCGTATGCGGGTTTTCGTCCCAGTGTATCGTATAGGTGGTCGCAGTGTGGGCAGTGCAGTCGGATGGCGAAGCCTCCCATTAGCCTGAGGAGAACGTTTTGTTTTTGGGCGTGGTCTATTATTCGCAGGGCTTCGTTGATGAACTGAGTGGATTCTTCATGCGAGGTGGTCACGCGGTGCCTCCATTTTGAATTAGGAGCAGAGGTTTTCTGTTCATGTTGTCAATTATGTTACGCGTGATAGTTTAACTTAGCTAATAAGCCTTAAGCCCGTTCCTTGAGCCAGTCGGTTATTCTTGCTTCGGCTTTGGTTTCGGTTTTGAAGCTTATGCCCATAGGCTTGAACGTTTGGTTCAATGCCGTTGTGAGGTTGCGTATGTAGTCTTCAACATTCACTTCTTGGATGTTGTTGACGCGGTCGGCTGGTTTCACCGTGAACTCCCTGCCCCTGTACGTGAATGGTTTGACTTTGATGAAGCTCACCGTGTCTCGTTCTTTCAATTGCTTGCCTGAGTCGATGAGTTGTTTGGCGCATTGGTAAGGTTGAGGCAGGATTTTGGAGGCGAGTTTTTCGTTTGGGCTGTGGTACAGTTTCACTTGGAAAATCATGTTTTGGAGTTCGAATTTTCGGTCCTGTAGGTCTTTGACGGCGTTTTCAACAATTGCTGTTATCTTGGTTTTTGCTTGTTCATACTCTTCAGCGCTCTTGACTGTGCTGAGTTGTTTGACGCAGTTTTTGAACACGTTTTGGATGAAGTTAGGTGCGTTTGATTTGATGGCTGTTAAGCCTTTGAGATCGGGTGTGCCGTCGGGTAGGATGCCGAAGTAGGCTTTTTTGGCTGCTGATAGGACGCAGACGCTGTAGCGTCTTTCAACTGCCAGGTCTAAGCGGAGTTGTTGTTTGACTAGCCTTGTGAGGGCTTCCACTTTCTCGATGGGTGCGTTTTCTAGGAAGAGCGAGTCTGTGTCGCCGTAGACTGGGTGCAGTCCCTGTTGTTCAGCCATGTTCCAGGCGGTTTTGAGTGCCCAGCGTCCGTAGCCTGTGATTGATTCTGCGAGTGGGGGGCAGGCTAAGCCGTGGATTCGTACGGAGACGCCGTAGCTTGACACTGTTAGGAGTTTGAGCATTTTCGCGGTGATTTCGGCTTGGTGGCGTTCACTTTCAGAAAGCGCTGTGTCTTTTGTGAGCGGTTTGAACCAATGGATGCGTAGGTCTTTAAGGGCGCCTACTAGCGCGGCTAGGAATCCTCTTCTCTTTGTGCATATGTAGTGTCCCGCTTCGGAGACTGTGTTGGTCCTGCATTCTTCGTGGCTGCAGTCTACTGTTTCGTAGCTGAGGTTGTAGCTGTCTATGCAGCTTGGGTACAGGCTCTCGAAGTCAGTTACGACTGTATTGAAGTATACTCCGCTTTTGGGCGTGATCGTTAAGGCGCCGGGCACTTCGTGGGTTTCCAAGCCTCTGCGTAGCTCAAGGGATGTGGGGATGAGGATGTTGTGTCTTCTCAGGTAGTCGTGGATCATTGATTTCAGCCAGGCGCTTACGCCCCGCGTAACATAGGTGAATGGAACGGGTAGGTTGCTTATTTTTGACAGTGTGAATGCCGCGAAGTATTTTTCTGGGTTCGTTTCTTCGCTTATGCCCAGCATAGCTGGGTTGACGTGTGGGACGGGTTGCTGGAGACCTGCGAACCAGCGTTCCAGCTGAGCGTATTTTAACGGGTCTGTGTCCTTGATGTGCGCGAAGAGAGTGTTGAATTTGGTTTTCTGGTCTGGGGTTAAGCTTAGTAATGGTGTGAAGTGGTTGTTTTGTGTCTGTGTGTGTTGTGCGCCGAAGATTAAGTCGTGGTCATAGGCGTAGCTGTGTGTGTATTCGATTTCGGTTTCCCACGCGTTTGGAAGCTTGCGGACGGCTCTTTTGAGATAGTCTGGTTTGTAGAGTGTGATTTTGGTTATTTCTTTAGGTTGGTTTGTGTATAGGTCGGTTTTTGTGACGATTTCGGTTTCAGCGTGGAGGCTGCGTATGTTTTCTTGGTCTGCGGGGCTGAGCGGATGTGGAAGATAGAAGTAGGGTTTGTACGACGTGTCTGTGAATGTTTTGAGTTCGTTTGTTGCTGGGTTATAGAATTTTAGGCTAACTGTGCTGCCTTCAGCTCTGGCGTCGAGCAGGTACCATGTGTCCAATTAGTTTTGTCCTTCGTTTAGCTGCTTCATTATTTCATTTATTTCGTCTGGTAAGGGCTGTCTTGGGTAATTGTACATTGGTCCGCCTGGGCGTTCGTTGTAGTATGGGCGGTTGCATTCGGGGCATCCTGATGTGCAGAATGGCGTGCCTTCTTGGATCGTCTGATGTAGGTGGGTTTTTGGTATGCCGAAGTCTGTTATTAGCTCTTTATTGTCGAATTTCATGTTTTCGAATCGAGTTTTTCCATGGATTATGAGGTGTCGTGCCAGTTGAACGCGTCTGTAGGTTTCGATTGAGGGTTGACGCGTGTTTTCCAGTGCTGTGCCTGTGATCGGTGTGAAAGCGAATAGGCTGGGGATGATGCCTGCGTCTGTGCACTGTTGGATGGTTTCTGTGATTTGTTTTTCTGTTTCTCCTAAGCCTACGATGAGGTGTGTGTAGACTTGGTTTTTGCCGAAGACCCCAACTGCTTCTTCTAGGGCTTGATGCTGCTGTTTCCATTGGTATGGGCTTTGTGTTTCTTTGCCTTTTATTTTGTTGAAGAGTTGTTCTGTGGCTGCGTCTAGGGCGATGCTGACGCGGTCTGCGCCTGCTTCGGCTAATTCTTTGAACTGTGCCTTAGTGAATGGTGGGGTGGATACGGAAATGGGCACGTTTGAAGTTGAATGAATCAGTTTTGCTAGGCTGATTAGGTCTTTGCGGACTGTGGGATAGTTTAAGGCTTGGATGCACACGCGTTTCACGGTGCCGTTTTCTGTGTTTTTTTGTATTTTTTCGACGACTTGTGTGGTCTGGTATGCGGGCCATGTTACGCGGGCGAGCATGTCGGCTCGGCTTGAGCTTGTGCGGGCTTGGGGGCAGAACAGGCAGTTGGCTTGGCATTTTCCTTCTCGGTATGTGAGCATGTAGATGGTTGTGGGCGGCGCGTCTAACTTGCCTTTCAACAGTCCGAGTACGATGGCGGAGCCTACTGAGACTCGGATCTTTTCTGGCACATCTTGTTCTGTGCTCATGTTCGCTTCTTTTCTTGATTGGAGCAAGTCTTGGTTATTCTAAGAACTAGACGTTAATTTCTCCTTAAATTATTAATGCAGTTTGAAGTGATTAGTGGGTTCAGAAGGAGAGGTTGTGGTGGCGATATCCAAGAAGACCCTGGTTTTGGCGTTTGTGGTCCTGCTAATTGCGGTTTGGTTGATCTTGTTCTGGAACATGTGGGATTTTGTGGCTCGTCTATTGTTCGCCAGTGTTGTTGTTCCAACCGTGTGGGGTTTGCTGAACAAGGAGAAGGGCAAGCTGAACTTGGCGATCGCGCTTTTGGCTTTGTTTGGGGTAGCTTGGTTAGTGTGGGTGGCGAATGTTTCTTTTCTTCATGTTCTTCCGCTGCTTGTGTTCTTAGTTCTTGTTGTGAGGTGGATGTTGAGGGATGAGGCGAAGTCTGCGAGGCTTTTGGGTTTTTTCGTTAAGACTTTCGCTTTGTTCTTGGTGGGGAGTGGTTTTGCTTTGTTCATTGTTTGGCTGGGCGTTGTGGCACCATACCTTTATAGTGTCTACTCGGTTGGCGCTTTGTTTGAGATGGGAATGGTTTTCGTCTATCCCATTGCTCTCTTGCTTGAAGCCGTATCCATAGTGGTCTATGGGGTGTTCAGGATAAAGTTGAAGCCTTGGGAAATCTTCCTTTCAAGTTGGTATGTGTCCGTCTTTGCGTCTACTATTCTGGTTTTCGTTTTGTGGATGCCGCGCACGCCAGCATCCCCATATTCTTCCATTGCTGGTGCGATTGGTTTAGTTCTGGGTCTTGTGTTCGGGTCTCTTCTCATCGCATGTATCATCGCAGGCATCTCCACCGTTGTCTATGTGATATTTAGGGAACCAAAGGAAGAAACCTCTTCCATAACGTCATAGTGCAAGCTGAAATGAAAGAGTGATTGGTCAAGATTTCTACACAAGTCATAAAACTGAAGCAAGCGACATGGTCGATTAGGTGGACAGATTGTCATATACTGGTCAACCGCCACCCCTCACCAACGAAGACGTTGAATCAATGCTCAAAGAGAATTACAGAGCAAGAATTTGCACCCATAACAAGGACGGAACGATACACGCAGCCCCTGTCAGTTACATGTATATGAACGGTCAAATCGTGATAGGGTCCATTGCCTCTAGCCGAAAAACCAGAAATATCAAACGCAACAAGAACGTCACAGTGCTGATCGACAACGAAAAGGCACAGGGCATTCTCATCTACGGCAAAGGAAAAGTGGAATACGACAACGTCTACCAAACCGCTCTTGCAGTATGGGAAAAAGAAATCCACGCCCAAAAAGACAAGGCGGAACGCTTCGTCAAAGCCTATCTGGACACGGTAAAATACGTAATAATAAGAATCACACCAAAACACATTGTGACATTCGACGTCACCAAAGATGATGTTTACAATAATCTAGTCAAGACTTACCTTCAAGAATGAGAAGAATGGAAAGAACCAAAAAATGCTCACAAGACAACTTCGGAAAATTAGCGTGTCGGAACCCTTAAGGCAATTAATACGTGAAAGATAAATAGGCGACTTGAATTGCATGGAAAATCTGGGTTGAAAATCGGCTCCATAGTCATAGATTGCATCCATTTTGACAAAAATGTTGGCGTTTTGGCAGGAGGCTCTTCACTATGTTCCAAGAAAGCCTGCTGAAGGCGGCTGGGTGGTTCTTCGAGACCCTGATGGAAGAAGCCCGAATATATCGTTGAATCAGGTTTCGAAGAGGCTTATGGGCAGAAATTGGCTGCACTTTGACCTCTACACTAATGATCGAGAGCGTGAGGTGAAAAGGCTGCTGAAGATTGGGGCTACTCGTCATCGGCAGACCTATGACCCGGAGGAGATTTCAGAGTTCTTGAAGACCCGGATGGCAACCTCTTCTGTGTGGTCGACGTGAGCAAGCGTTGATTCAGGTTGTTGCTGTGTTGCCACAGTCGCACAGTCTTAATATCATTAACAGATCATCATGGGTTAAGAATCTTGCAGGATGGAGGTGAGAATCGTTGATATTCATAAATCTGGGCAGATTCAGGAAGAAACCGAGCAAGGATGACGTTGGTGACACCGCAAAAATGATGGCGGATTTCAAGAAGAAGGGAATAAAGGTTCTTGGCTGGTATTGGACGCTGGGGCGTTACGATACAGTGTTCATATTTGAAGCTGCAAATGAGAAAGAGGCGTTGAAATTGTCTACTGGTATTGCGGAGTGGGTATCCACAGAAACGCTTGTAGCCATACCGAGGGAAGAGGCAGTGAAACTTCTGTGAGAGCAGCCACGTCCAGCTACTAAAGGAATACCGGTGCGGCGGCTGTGCTTGGGAGCTGTGTTAGATTCTTATCGTTTGTGTAGTTGCTTCGCTGTGTTGAACACGGGGTCGCGTTGGCTTAAAGCAGCTTAATAATGCGGTTTTAATATTATCTCACACTTCATCAGGCGTGCGATCAGCCATGTCCCGAATTTGGAGAGCCAAGGTTCAGAAGTTGCTTCAAGCCGACGATATGGCTCTTGAGCAGTGGTTGGTTGAGGCGCGTGAGGTTAGTTGGAGGAGTTTTGGCAAGCGGATTAGGTTTTATGCGCCGAGTTTCATGTACTACCGGTCTGAGCGTTTTTGTTCTTCGCCTTCTGCTTTTCCTTCCATATCTGTTACTGGTTCTTCTTGTGCTTTGAAGTGTAAGCATTGTGGCGGCAAAGTTTTGAACACGATGTTGCCTGCACTGTCGCCTCAGCGCCTTGTTGAAGTTTGCAGGGAAATCAAAGCGAAGGGTGGATTGGGCTGTCTCATTAGTGGTGGGTGTTTGCCTGATGGTTCTGTGCCTTTGGAGCGGTTTGTTGATGCGATTGCTGAGGTTAAGAAGACTCTTGGCTTGACTGTGGTGGTGCACACTGGCGTTATTGACAGACGGTTGGCTGGAAGGCTTGCGGATGCTGGTGTGGATGCGGCTTTGATTGATATTATTGGTTCGGATGAGACTATTCGGGAGGTTTATCAGCTTAATGTTTCCGTGACTGATTATGACAGATCGTTGCGGGTGTTGCATGAGTCTGGGATTCCGTTGGTGCCTCACGTGCTCGTGGGCTTGCATTATGGCAAGTTGAAGGGCGAATTTGAAGCCCTAGAGATGATTGCCAAGTATTCGCCCAGCGCAGTTATCGTTATTGCGCTTATGCCTATCTATGGCACCATGATGGAAAAAGCCACACCACCAAAGCCAACGGATATCGCTAGAGTGTTGGTTGCTGCACGTCTCATGTTGCCAAAGACTCCCTTGGTATTAGGCTGTATGAGACCAAAAGGAAAACACAAAACAGACACAGACATATTGGCGGTCAAAGCTGGGGTTAACGCTGTCGCCTTCCCAGCAGAACAAGCCGTAGAATTAGCAGAGTCATTGCGCATGGAAACATCGTTCTCTTCGCTTTGCTGCTCTCAAGTTTATGACGATCTGAAACGCAACGTTTGGAAAAAGTGCAGTTCAAGAATCGCTGAACTAGAAAGCCAGAACTCGCGAAAAAAGAAATACGACCAAACACAAAACTGATTGGGGAGAAAGCAATGTGGATTCGTTTCGATTTCAAAAGAGATGTGAATACGCAGATACGCCTCCATAGGATATTTAGGTCGAAGATTTCCGAGTGGACGAAGTCCGAGCTAATAGACGGTCAGATTTTGACCTATCATTTTGAGCCGAATCGAAGATCTAGTGACTCCCTCTACCTTTGCTTGAGTCTCCCTTCAGTTAAGCCGCCACAAAGCCGGAGTGAAGTGATGGCAAGGGAGACTTTGGATCGGATACCTAGCGAGATTCACCGCGAGATAGACAAAATCAACAAAGAGAGCCTGGGTGATCCTCGGATTGACGCATTGGACATATTCGATTATGAGATTCAACTGTCTCCGAAGATGTACAGCGATGCGCCAATTGCGGAAATTCTCAACTTCGCATCAAAGGGTACTGGAATTGCGCTTGAGGTTCTGAATGCCTCTAAGACCAGAAATAGTGCTTGGAAGAACGACCAAGAAATTATAGAGACCATTAGCACCCAAACCAAGAAGCGACTACATTCAGAACGCGAACAGCTTTATGGGCTCCATTTCTCATGCAACTCGATTTTTCTGGCTCAGATTATCGAGATGTATCTTAGGAACGTGCTTAGTAGACGAGTTGATGGCGGTGGCCATTATGCCATTGACTTCCTATATGATATCGAGAAGAATGGAGATTTTGCGCGCGCGTCAAAACACTTGATTCCTCTTCTCGGACTGCTGTAGCGCGTGTATGCGTATTGTCGACTGCTCCATTTCCTATAGGAACAAAACTTTCAGAGTGATATTGAATGCCTTTGAAGAGGTGAAAAATGTCAAATTCACTCTAGTCAGTAAATCTGCTTCCAAAGTATGAAACCCTGAGGATTTGTGGTCTCCACTGCTCGGACATGAGGTCGCAATGCATTCAGATTAAACTTATAACCCATCAAGTCAGAGCTACTATTTTGCCAGGTGGTGAACATGGGTGTTTCCTACGGCTTCTCGATCCCCATGGGAGTGAAGAGGGAAAAGGGATACATACTCGTTCCTGGCTTACGAACCTCCCGCGTTGCTCCTATAGTAAACATTGGAATGAGTGCACCAGACTGGATCAAATTCCTTGTCTCGTATGCACATTATCAAAAGACAGATTTTGACGACACGCATCAGATGAATGCACTGATCTTCAACAGAACCAAAGGTCTGTTCTTTCAAGGGTTGAAATGGAGGATACTGGACCCCTCTGATGCGGCAGGCTATGGAATTGGCATCAATAGACTGAATGCGATCGGCGTCCTGAACGGTATAAATCCAGAAGAAACGATAGGAATTGTGTCTCAGAAGCTAAGTCTGCCTTTAAGGAGGGATGTAGCTCAAAGCTTCTTTCAGATATTCAATCCCCGGGTTATCGCTAGACGCCCAACTCAAGACTTGTTTAAAGCCTTGGAGAATGTTGCCAGCTTCTCTGAGCCCAAAAGAACCTACGAATTGATTTCTCTGACCGTTGACTTGATTAAAGAAGCGGTTAGGAAAATGCCAATCAGCGAGCAAAATGAGATTGCTGGAACAATATATCAGTTTGTTTCCGTAGTAGAACTTATGGGGATTGACCCTGAAGAGATCTCTGAAAGGCAAATCATTTTTCTCCTGTGTTCCCACCAGCCAGGCGAAATACCACCTCATCTGTCGCCCAGCGATATAGCTGCTGTCTTTCACGAGATTGTCCGTAATGCGGACAGCGGAGCGCTGCCCATATTGCTCTCTTTCATTGTTGCTGACATCCTCGGCGCCTTCAGAACTGGGTCACCAGAAGAGATTTTATGGGAAGCAAGTCACAAGCTGCCATCCGATAGCATGATCGAACGTCATGTAGGACGATTATATCAACGAGTCGCAGACTTGGTGCTGGCAAAGGGGTTTCATAGTCAGGTTTCGAGAACAGAATTTATGTCTGCAGCCTCTTGCATGAGGATTCGCGATGAGGCAGTATGGTGGGAGTACAATCTTGTTCTTGGCAGACTTGAGGAACTGATGAGGGATTTTGTGGGTCCATACAGATTTCAAACTCCATGGAGTGGGAAACTGCACGGCGAATTCGTCAGACTGGCAAGTAATCCAACATGGGTTGCAAATGCCAAAGCAGTACTTCAGAGGGCCTCAGAGCTCGCCTTCAAGATCGCGTCCCAGGACATGTACACACTGATAATAGACGAAGAGCTCATTGGCTGGTTTAGGGAAATTCAGACAATCCTTGGCTCGAATGTTTCCTTGGACATCCGCTTCAGACGATTATGGGAATTTTCGGATAGGCTTTCACAGCAAGATGATGATCCAGTCGCAACATATGATACTAAGACAGATACCGTATTTTTACACAAAGATCCGAGGGAAGCTAATCCGTACATACAGAGATCCATAGTGTGCTCATGGATGGAGAAATTTGGGAGAATCTGGACGGATGTACCTTGAGACTTGAGAAAGGAATTGAGATTCTTCAATTGCGATCAAAGAGAGCAAGAGCTGGCTTTGTGTGTTCTTATTTGATCAATCCTTTTGCTCTTAAGATAGCGCTCGGTAGCGCTTTCCCCACAAATGCCCTTATTCTCTTCTCTGGCGAAAGATCAATTGATCTGGAAAAGTCGATAGAGGCGCGCAAATTTCTGGATTCGTCATCGATACCGTTGCTCGGTCACTCTTTTCATTCCAAAATTTACCTTTTTGAGCACAGTGAAGAAGGCAAAACTTGGCTGGACCTAATCGTGGCGTCCTTTAATGCGACTTCAGCCGGAATGAGCCAGAACCTCGAATTCTGGACTGAAGCAAAAGCAGAGTTAAACCTCGAAAAGTTCGATGCAAAGAATATCGCAGAAATGGTGCTTGATCCAAGAATTGCAGTATCCTCTATAGACTGGAACGAGCTCTGCCACGAACAGGACAGACAGCTTGTTGTTGCTCCGGCCCTTGAGGTGCTATGGCGATTGGCGAGCAATGGAGTTGGCTTAGCTCCAGGAAAGCCTAAGTGCATTTCAGATGTTATCTTAGCCACCAATCAATACACGAATTACGATTCAATTCTTGTGCATACACTAGGCAACAACTCACTTTCAAGAGCTCTCGACATAATGATGCAAGATGCCATCTGTTTAGGCGAAGAAGTCAAGATCAGAATAATTTCACCTTATCACAATACAGAAGGATTGAGATATCTTCACAGGAGAATCCTTGATACCGTAGGAAACAGAGACGTCAGAGTATCTGTCGAGATCCTTACAGTATTCCCGCCGGACTTCTCCGAAAAATTTGCTGACCCAAAGAAACAACCTTTTGCATCTCTAGAGGAAATCGCCAATCTATCAGAAGTAGACGAACGGATAAAATTCTCTCTAAGACTATGGAAGAAAGAAACGAATTTACACGCTACTGACACTGAGAAAGAAATCGATGTGCATCTTCAGAATGTCTTCTTGCATGGAAAAGCGATCGCTGTCCGATCTGAAAATATGTGCCAGTTCTTGTTAGGCTCCCCGAATATTACTAGTGCAGCTATCGGCAAAGGGCCAGGGCTGAACTTCGAGACCGCGATATGGGAAAGGAGAGACGAAATCTGTTTAGACCTATGGGGGGCTATGGAGACCCTCTTTGAAGCCGGGTCACGAATAGCTGCTGAGGATTACAAAGTCCTAAGAACATGGTCGACTTTGTTCAGTTCCGGGCAATACAGACCACAGCTTTCCATAGTTGGTCCTCGTGACGCAATCGGACAGTACATTGATTTCTATCTCAGAAATGGTGAAGAAAGTCGGCAATTGGTGGCCTACCAAGAGGTCCCCCTCTACTTTGACGAAGCGGATAAAACGAAACTAGTCGTAGTCTTCAAAGAGTCAGGACCAAAGATCAAAGAAGACGCTCAAGTCTTCTTCACGCCAAGTGACCTTGAGAAAACGAAACAGATGACCGCGAAATTTTCCTCTGCTAGAGAGCTTTGCCTAGACTTGCCTGTAGACAAATCTAAAGCGGATACAATCTCGATTCGAGTTGACGTTGAAAGCAATCTAATTGAAGAACGCAAGCTAACTATTAGAGAACACGGAGACAGGATAGATATAGTCTCTCCAAGCATCCCTCTGCTCGATGAGGTTGATGAAGAAGCTTTTCTGATTTTTGAAACAGAGAAAGGGGTGCAAGAGGTGAAATGTGAGTCTGATAGCGGTTCCATCTACGCTGTGAATAAATCCGGCAAAGTGACTAGTAGCAATGCGCTGCTCAGATTATACTCGAGATCAACTGCAAACTTCAGCTCCTTCGGCTATTTTAAGATAAGATGCAGAAAAAGAGAGCCTAGATTTGAAGCCAAGCTAACCGCCATAGAATCCTTTCCAGTTTCGGTTTGTTTCAAGGAAGCAGCGAATCCGCTAGCTGCGAGGATCATACCTGAGTCAGTTCATGTTTCTTTCCTTACAAAACATCATGCGCAGATTCCGGTTGATATTGTCGCAACGAGAAGGATTTCGTACTACCCCTATAGCCAGAGCTATATTATGTCAATGCCAAAATCGGCACAAAATGATGAGATGAGACTGGAAATCAAATTTGAAGATGAGCATGAAGGATACTACGATCGAGTCTTGCCCCTACAGAAGATGGGTTTCACCCAGAGTGATTCCAAAGGAAATCGTCTCTATATACCCAAAGAAATGGGCAGAAGTCTGACCTGGGTATCCCATCAAGCAGTAGAGAAGCTGACACCAGTGTCAGAGCAGGGCGAGTATAACATATTCAACATTCGGTCGCTTCCATTTTTCTGTGATCGCGAGGATGATGATATCCTAATTATCCATGATTTCCTGAGCGAGTTCCGTTCATTGTTGATGCAGGAAGGCTTATCTTGGTTACCAGACCGCGCCTGCATCCTTTGCGACGCTCCGATAACCGGGAAGCTGTCCCTAGTGAACATTCCGAAAGACCTCGGAAAAATGTGTCACAACATAGTACTGTGTTGGTGGATTCGACGGTGGCGCACCGGCAGAGGAACCGACAAGAAGCATTCATTTGGCGAAAACGCAGTTTTCGAGTTTCTGCCTACTGAACTGGAGGAGATCCGAAAGAGCTTCGACATGTGTCCTAACCCTTTTGAAGGTCACTTGGACATCGAACTTCATTACGAAATGTCAAGAGGATATGATTTACAGGGGCAAATGGAAACCATTAGGATTTCTTCTTCGCAGATTTTCCTAGAGAGAATTAAAGATAAGATTTGGAGCATGTTGAGTCACAGGGAGAAGCTCGTACATGATCTCATGTCGCTGTTCCATTCGTTCTTCGATCGGAAAATACCTTTTGAGGTCTTTCAGAGAGCTGCAAGGGGAGATGAGAGTGGAATAAACGCATTGATCTACAAATACGGTTATTCGCCTCTGGTGAGCCCCCTTGGTTTTCCTCAGTTCGATATCAAACCTGAAGATTGCACACGTCTAGTGGAACAAGCAAGCGAATTGATTTTGGAAAGCCTATTTGTGACATTTTCAACAGAGGAAAAACTACCTAAAATTCCAAAAGATACTCTTTTTAGATATTTGAATGAAAGAGTCAAGCACTTGGTAAGATCTGTGTTGGTGAGCATTGATACTCAGAGCAAGACAAGAATTATTCCATCCGCACTCCTTGAGAAAATCGACGGCAAATGGAAGAGCACCGGTTGAATCCAACTTAGGCCTATCGGGCTCCAGTGAACTTACAGTAACCTAAGCCACTCCGCCTCCCTGTGTCCACATGTCCGCACCCGTCTTGCCTTGAACTGAGCGGAAATCAGAATGGCATATGAAAAAGAAACAATCCTCATCGAAAACTTCGGTGTTACTGTTGTTTCTTAGCGGAAGTTAGTGACACATGAAAACAGAAAATCCGTCTCCAGCATTTAGGAAGTTGTTGTAGCAAACCGTTAGCGTCAAAAACAACTCCAATATCTCCTCTCCGCACCCAAGGGACTTGTTGATGACGCTAAGAGTATTTGGGCATCAACGCCCGCACAGCCAACAGCTGATAGCGTAGAAGTAGTAGTCATCGTATACGCGCGGCGGACGACTACTTCTGAAGCACAAACCTTCTTGTCATCACTACAATTCCTAACTGAAAGCTAGCCACTCATGAAATTCTCAGACTCTCTACAAACAGTCTATGTTTGCGTGTTCAACGACAACTGTCCAAATGCAGCCTGCAGACATTCTTGGGCGTTGATGTCATCGGGGAATAGTCGATGACGATGTGCATACAGCTTCAGCCATGATCCAAAGCCGTGATGATGATGAAACCTATAGCGCGAGTCAACACTAACACGCACACAGATACAACATTATAGAAGAAGGCGCTAAGCGATTGCTCCCTTCTTCTTTTAAAGTCCTCTTCCCCCGCAGAACCAGCATATAACGTGCATGCGTTCATGAAAAAACGCAAATTTGCTATGCTGCCCTCTGGTTGTGCTTGCTTACACGGCTTCCTTTAACATTTGTCCGAGACCAGCTATTTGGTAAACGTAATGCAGGTGAATTAACTTCTTGACAGCCAACGCAAGCCGCCCCTCCAACCTCACCCCAGAAACCCTCCCAACACCATACTTTTCACCCACAGCCAAAATCAACCCACTAAACCTCGGAACATACCTTCTCTTCTCGCCCTCAGTCACATCAGCATACAGATTCTCAGCCACAACCTCAGCCTGCTGCAACGCAACCTCAATACACTGCGGAAGAACCTCCCCGGTTCTGGAATCAACCACAAGAGCACAATCACCAACCACATACACGCCAGGAAACCCAACAGCCCCACAAAACTCATCAACCACAACCCTACCATCCTTCCCCGTCTTCAACCCACTCCCACGGGCTACTGCAGAACTCTGAACCCCACCAGCCCACACAAAAACCGAACACCCAACTTCGCTACCATCACTCAAAACAACGGTATTAGGCTTAACCTCAACAATAAACTTCTTAAAAATGAACCTGACACCCATCTCAGCTAAAACTTCAGCAACCTTACGAGAAAACTCTGGAATCTCCCACGTTGGAAGTAAGGTTTCAGTCCCTTCAATGACCGTGACACAACACTTCAACTCATCCGCAATCTCCCCAGCCAACTCAACACCCGTAAAACCTCCACCACCAACCACAACCCTCGGCTCCTCCCCCCGCGCCACAACCTTCTTCACATGATCCCTGAGCTGTGCAGCCGCCTCAACCGAACCAACACAAAAACCATGCTCCTCAATCCCCTTAATACGATAATAATTCGGCTCACTCCCAAGCGCAACCACCAGCTCAAAATAAGGCACATCACCCCTATCCGTCTTCACCACCTTATTCACAAAATCAATCGCATGCACATTTGCCTGAACAGAACGAATCCTCCGCCCCTCCAACAACTCACCCAAAGGCAACGTAACATCAGAAACCTTCTTCACACCCGTCACAACCTCATAAGCAAGATGCAAATACTGATGAAAATCATTCCGATCAACAAGCACAACCTCAACATCCCCCAAACCCTTAACCTTCTCCTCCAACCTAACCGCCGCCAACAAACCACCATAACCCGCCCCAAGAACCACCAACGACCTCATCAAAAACCAAACCAACCCAAAAAACACGACTACCTACCTAAACTTATATACATTGTTTCAAAGCCTCGAAAACCCGAAACGAAGCGATGAATGAATCCCACAAGACTGTTCGGACACAAAAACAACTTCAAGAACTCACCGCAGTATAATTTATTTAGAATTAGCGAATTCTTATTCATATAACAACCATAAACATTTTCAAAGCTTGTTATATAAGTTCAGAACTGCTAGGTCTGAAGGACCATTTCAAGTTGCCTACTTTCTAGCACCAGAAGACGAACAGCTACGAGAGCGAATCCAAGGAGAAGCACACGCCGTCCTAAACACTTTCTTTGCCGGTCTCAAACGCAAATAGCTATCCCTAACACTCTTATAGTATCCCTAAAAAGGATAATTCACAATTCTTCATTGATGTCCCCTCATTCCTCAACATTGAAGTAGTCAACGTACACGCGGTGCTGACGACTACTTCTGAAGCACAGCCAGCTCGGTGTTATTACCAGTTCTAAGCGGAGATTAATAACATCTGAAATTTCACGCGGCGAACAAACAGACTGCGCCTACGTGTTCATGGACAACTGTTTAAACCTTGCCGCAACATTGGTAGAAGAAGGTATAAGGGGCATATTGCCTTCTTCTTCTGAAATTTCTCTTCCCGCAGAGCCCGTTGTCACAGCCATGTTAGTGTTTCTAAGGCAACGTCAACACCAACACCCACAAACAGCCCCAGAGCCACTCAACATGCTCAAATGCCACGCATGCCAACATCAAACTTCACGCATAACAACATAGAACACCACGCAAGAACACCAGCAAACAGCCCCAGAAACATCATACAGAACCCGCAACAGACCCCAAACCACAAACTGAAAAGCCGCGCTTTCACGCTGAAAAAAATTCTTCTGCACTCATACTAACCCTACTAACCCCTAAGCCAACATAGAACACCCAGCAACGCCCTACGCACACTTACAAACTAGTAGCCTATGACCAACGACTCCGTACTCAAAACGCCTGGAATAGCCCTGATATCATCCAAAACAATACGCGACAAATCCTCCAAACCCGAAGCCTCAACAAAAACCACAAAATCATACCGACCAAAAACACCATGCACATTCTTCACACCCTTAATCTTCAACATACCCTCACGAGCCGCCTTCGCCGCATTCAACTGCTCACTCGTACCAACCTTCACCAAAATAAAAGCTGTAATCAACCCAATTCACCAAACTCCCAACAATACACAACAAACACATTTAACAGTTACTACCCAGAAATCATCCCTAAGAGGAAACCTCAACATGACCTGCACAGTATACCTCACAGAAAAACCCCAGCTGAACGATCCAATCCTAATCGAAGGATTACCAGGCATCGGATTCGTCGCCAACATAGCCACACTACACCTAATCAACGAACTAAAAACCCCCATGTTCGGACAAATCCACAGCTCCAGCTTCCAAGACTTCGCCGTCACAGCAGGCAACGGAAAAGCAAGATACCCCACAAACGAACTCTACTACCACAAAAGCACACGCAACACAGAAAGAGACCTCATAATACTCTACGGAAACACCCAAGCCTTAACCATACACGGACAATACGAACTATGCACGAAAATCCTAGACACAGCCCAAAGCTTAGACTGCCACTACATAATCACACTAGGAGGACTAAGACGCAACGGAAAAATCACCGAACCACCCAAACTCTACTGCGCAGCCTCAGACCCACAAACCCTCAAAGACGCACTAAACCTAGGTGCAGAAATAATCGAAGGCCAAATCTACGGAATCGCAGGACTACTCATAGGCCTAAGCCCACTATGGAACACACACGGCTTCTGCCTCCTAGCAGAAACACCCGGACTCTACGCCGACGCCATAGCAGCACGCGAAGTCCTCACAGCCGCCAACAAACTACTCCACCTACAAATAGACATAACCCGCCTCGACAAAGCAGCCGACACCACACGCGAAATACTCAAATCCTTCGGCTTAGCCTCTCAACCAGAGGAAGAAAAACCCAAAGAAGAACCATCCGGCTGGCGCATCTAAACTTGACCCTTAATCTCACTCAGAAACTGTGAATACACCTTCTGAACCCTCTCAGCCGCCGGACCCGAACCCTCAACAACACCTTTCTCAGTCACTTTAATTTTATCCATGACCCAAATGAAACCCTTATCCTCATACAATTTCACCAAAGTAGGAAAAACCTTCTCCAACCGATCCGCCAAAGCCTTCAAATCAAACGGCTTCTCAATAGCCAAAATCTGAGCCACAACAGAACCATTCAAAATAACCCGGTGAATCACCCTTCCCTTATCATCCCTAGCCTCAGCCAAACACAAACTAAGATCATCAGTATTAACCCCAACAAGACTCCCCACATAAGACTTACCATCCACAGTAACAACAGAAACAGTCTTATCCACCAAAGCACCAACCTCGGTGAAAAACCTCCTCTGAGACACCGACAACACAATCACCCTTTCCGCAATAATTACCCATCAATCATTAAAAGACTTTTCACCCACACAAATGCAGCAACACTTTTATCTCCATCAAACACTTACAAGCCACCATGACACCCCTCGGCCTTTTCCGAAGAAAACAAAAAACCGCACCCGAAAAAGCCAAAGAAACCCCTGGACCCCAACCCCCAGAGAAAACCCTGCTCGACGAACTAACAGGAAGCGATAAAGAACTCCACGAAGCCCTCAGCCATACCCTCCTACTCAACCCTGAAACAACAGTGAAAGACGGAATGGATTCCTACGCCAAAAAAGCAGAGGAATACGAACAAGCACAGAAACCCAGAAACGCACGAATAGCATACCAAGTCGCAGGCGAAATAGCACTCTACGAAGGAAAACTCCCACAAATGCAGAAATTCTTCAAGAAAGCCGCAGACGTCGAACCCGACTCCCCCTACAGAAACATCTTCGAATACCTGAGCAAAAAAGAAAACGCCCAACGAGCATTAACGATAGCGCAGCAATTCTATACAAAGATGGGCAAAAAAACTCAAGCACAAAGCCAAACCTGAAGCATTTCAATCCATCTGCACCTCTCGCATTACCACAATGGCAAGACTCAACATCATTTTACAGAGCCACAGAGCCCGTAGTCTTGCGTCCCTACTAAAACTAATCTCTACCCTCCGATACTCCTATCAGCCAAATCTAAAATATGCACAGCCTTTAAACATAGAGACCAGGCGACAAAAATGCCAGAGAAAGTAGCGCTAAAAGCTGCATTAGATGACAAGGAAAGCATTTTGGCTCTGGACCCAAGCTGCTCTTTCAGAGACGAGTTAGAATTCGGAGAAAACCTGCGGAAAGCCGTAAGGAACGTTAAAGCTTTGAAACTCCCAGACAAAGTGAGAATTGGGAACAGCATCATCGACTACTCAGGGACAGTGAGCAACATTGTCATCGCCGGAATGGGGGGCTCAGCCATCGCAGGCGACCTTGCACGAGACTGGCTTGAGGCTGAGGTCAACGTCCCAATAGAATGCGTGCGAGCGTATCATCTCCCAGCCTACGTTGACGACGAGACCCTAGTTTTCTTGATCAGCTACTCAGGTAATACAGAGGAAACCTTAAGTTGCATGTTAGATGCATTGGGCAAAGGCTGCATCGTTGTCTCAATTTCCTCAGATGGCGCTTTGACAAGGGTCAGCAATGCTCTAAAACTACCGGTAATCGGACTGCCCAAAATGGCGGCTGCCCGAGTTTCATTCCCGTATCTTTTCGCGCCGATTCCACACATTCTGGCAAAGATGGGACTCCTATCTTACGAAAAGGTTAACGAGGAGGTAACAGACGCCACCAGCATGGTTGACAAGCTGATGAAGGAATATGCCATCGACGTTCCATTTGAGAGAAACCTGGCAAAGAAAGCAGCTTTGCAGATTTTTGGAACAGTTCCAGTCATTTACAGTCACAGACCGTATCGAAGTGTGGGCTTGCGCTTCAAGACTCAGGTGAACGAGAACTGCAAGCTTCCAGCCAGATGTGACTTTTTTCCAGAGTTGAATCACAACGAGATCATGGGCTGGGAAGCCTCAACCCGAATCCTCAAACATTACACGAGCGTGTTGCTGCGTAGTCAGGATGAGCCAGAAGAAGTGCGCACGCGAATAGAGGCCTTGAAAGAGAGTTACTTCGAGAAAAGGGCGAAAAGCGTGCTTGAAATCTGGGCTCAAGGCGAAAACCTGCTGACTCGCATGTTCCATCTGCTTTTCACTGCTGACATGATAAGCCTATATCTCTCCGTCTTACACCAACGGGATCCTGTGGTGTCTGAGACTTTTCGAATCCTTAAGTATCAAGTGACTGAGCGGTTGCAGACGCTGGACAAGCTGGAACAACAGATCCTGAAATATGCGGGCAGTTAGCTGTTATTGTCTTTTACAGAAATCAGCTAGCATTGGAATTGTAGGATGCTCCGCAGTTGGACTTGAAATGTAGTAAGCTGCAACTGCATTGGCTAGAGTAAGCCTACACGAGTCTGGCAGTTTAAGCGCATCGCCGTAGATGTTACCTGCATTCCACGCGTCCCCCGCCCCTGTGGAGCGAAGTGCTTCAACTGTGAATGTGGGCACAACAACTTCGTGCATTCTTGTGAATGAGCCCGCAAAAGCGGCTGTGTGAAGGTCCACTCGAGCTGATACACGCCTTGCTAATATACGCGCGCATTCTTTTGCCATTTCGTAATGGTCTATCCTGTTCCGTAGGCGCTTGATCTTACCATCTGTATGGCTGGCTAACTGAAAAGCTTCGTTTTCACTTACGCTTAACACGTCCACGAGCGGCGTTTGGAGAACTTTTCTGAGGAGTTTTTGGATGCTCCGTTTGTTTGGCGTAGGATCACCTGAATCGTAATAGGTTTCTGCCTTTCCTTTTTCTCTGACGTGTCGGAAGACTGTCTCTGCAAGTTCAGTGCCGCTTCTGTTTGTGGCTGCCCAATTGAAAACGCACACATAATCCGCTTCCTCGAGTAGCTTGAAGTCTTTGTCGGTCAGATCCTTCGGACCAAATGAGGGAAGAGAGCCTAGGTCGCCCATCATAATGTTGACTCTCTCTTTATCGCTTGCAAGCTCAAAGGCTGTGGTTAAGGCTATTCTTCCGTTGTCTCTTACGTAGGAGAGGTCGACCCCCAAGGTTTTGAGATGGAATTTTAGCAGGTGAAGTCCAAGCGCATCCGTGGTTATGATTGGGAAAACTTGTGCGCCTAGAGACGCTAAAGCTGCTGCTGTGTTAGCGGCGTTTCCGCCTCTTAACTCCATTTGTTTGACTCCGTGAATGTTTCCGCCTCTTCTCTCTGCTACTTTGGCTAATGCCGATGAGAACTGCTTGTGGCTTCCTTGGTATGTGACGAAACGATCTATGAAGAAGTCTGGCATTACGACAACTTTGAAATTCCAAGGTTTAGTGCGCTGCAAGACCCGGAGAAGATCCTTCACCAACCATGATAGCAACTTCTTCGCCTTCCAGACAGTGTTCCCTTTTCCGTCGTTGCAAGTCTTAATCATTGCAGTCCTAATGAAACTTTAGGAGCTAGGTTCAAGTTGAAAGCTTGAAAAGCCCAAACATGATTGATAAAGATGCAGTTAACTTCAGGAAGCCGCTGATGCTGTTGCGGGCAATGCTAGAAACTTGATGCGAAGAGCGTAAGGAAGCAATGGCTTGGCGCTGAAGGTTAGATTGTGGTTTTTCTGCCGTCGAAACCTAGTCGCCAGTGCCCGAACTCGTGGCTTACTTCGCGCAGTTGTTTGCTTGAGAAAACTGGTCCGTCTTGGCAGACGCGGTATTTGCCGATGACGCATGTTCCGCATATGCCTATTGCGCAGCGCATGAAACGTTCTAGACTGGCTTCGAGGGGTACATGGAGTTTTTGGGTTAGGAGAAACATTTTTTGCATCATTTTTTCTGGTCCGCATGTGTAAACCATGTTGAATTTGTTGTCTTGGGTGAGCAGTTTTTGGGCTTGGGTGGTTATGAGACCTTTGTGTCCGAGGCTCCCGTCCTCCGTGGCGACTGTTAGCTGACCTTGAGCCTTTGAGAGCAGTTTGCTTATTCGTGTGTGGAATAATAGCTGGGTTTTTGTTTTGGCTCCGATTAGGAGTGTGATTTCGTTTTTTTCTTTGGTGAGTTTCTCGGTTAGCGGGGCTAGTGAAGCGAGTCCTGTGCCGCCGCCTGCGATCATGACTTTGCGGGCTTTGGTTGTGGTGTAGTTGTTTCCGAAGGGTCCGCGTACTCCGATTATGTCGCCCACTGTCATTTTGTGCAGCGTGTTTGTTGCTTCGCCGATTCTTTCAATAGTCACGGCTGCTTGGTTTTTTCTGGGGTTCAGCGTGGATAGGCTCATGGGGATTTCGTCGACGCCGGGTATCCAGATCATGATGAATTGTCCGGGGTCAGCGTTGGAGCATAGTTTGTCGTTGAAGGTGAAGGTTTTGATTGTGGGTGTTTCGGTTTTGATGCTGGTTACGTGGACTGTGCGCATTTTGCTAGTTGTGGTGTGATAGGCCGACAATTTGTTTTACGCTCCTGAAGCCTTTGTTGTGCATGTAGTTTTCGATGCCCTTGTTTACAGATTTGAACACGCTTAGTCCTTGGGAGGCTACGGCTGTGCCTATTTGTACGGCTGTTGCTCCGGCTAGCATGAATTCAACGGCGTCTTGCCACGTGGTTATTCCTCCGCAGCCGATGATGGGTGTCTTTACTGTTTCGTATATTTCGTAGACGCATCGTACTGCGATTGGTTTTAGGGCTTGTCCGGATAGTCCGCCTATTTTGTTGGCGAGTATGGGCATGGTGGTTTCGGTGTCGATTGTCATGGCGCGTATGGTGTTTGTGGCTGTGAGGGCGTTTGCTCCGGCTTTTGTGGCTGTGTCTGCTATTTCGGTGATGTTGGCTGCGTTGGGTGTTAGTTTTACGATGATTGGCTTGTTGATTGTGTCCTTAACTTGTTTGATGATTTGTGAGACTAGTTTTGGGTTTTGTCCGATTTCTGAGCCTGTTTTTTTTACGTGTGGGCAGGATAGGTTTAGTTCTATGGCGTCTGCGCCTGCTTTGGCTAGAATTTGGGCGGTTTGGGCGAATTCGTTTTGTGTGAATCCGATTACGCTGGCTATTAGGGGTGCGTTGAAGTGGTGTTTTTTGAGTTGGGTTATTTCTTTGGCGAAGTATGTGGCGCCTGGGTTGGGTAAGCCCATGGCGTTGAGTAGGGTGTGGTTGTTGATTTGAACGATGGCTGGGTTGGCGTATCCTGTGCGTGGTTCTAGGCTTACTGATTTTGTTACTACTGCGCCAGCTCCTTGCTTGATTGCTTCTTGTAGGGTTGCTGGTGAGAGTCCGAGTATGCCTGCGGCTAGCATGGTTGGGTTTGTTAGTTTTAGTCCTGCGATTTCTGTGGCTAGGGGGTTTGTCATGTTGTTGGGTTGTGGCTCCTTGGGTTGTGTGTTTCTTATTGTGGTTTGTGTTTGGGTTATTTAAGTTAGGGTGTCTAGGGCGTAAGGGTAGATGGTTAGTATGAGTGCAGAAATTTTTTTTCAGCGTGAGAGCGCGGCTTTTCAGAGTGTGTTCTCGGGGCTGTTTCTGGTTCTGTATGGTGGTTTGGGGGCTGTTTGACGGGGTTTTAGCGTGACGTTCTATGTTGTTATGCGTGACGTTTAATGTTGTTATGCGTGGCGATTGAGCATGTTGAGTGGCTGCGGCATGGTGTGGTGGCAGTTGAGCTGGCATGGTTTGTGCGTGTTAGTGTTGACGTTGCCTTAGAAACACTAACATGTGCTGTGATGACGAGGGTTCTGCGGGAAGAGAAATTTCAAAAGAAGAAGGCAATATGCCCCTTGTACCTTCTTCTATCAGTGTGGTTGTGTGCGTGATGAAGTTGTCTTGCGCTATGGCGTCATCATCATCACGTGTGAGTTTGGCTGAAGCTGTGTGGACATCGTCGTGAGAGTGTTCCTGATGACGACGTCATTTAGAATGGTGGTTGTGGGCTTGGGTTGATAGTTGTAGTTGTACATGTGAGACTTTGCTGTACGACTTCTTCTTATGTTGACTGAGCGGCAGGCTGTTTTGAAGTTGTTGTTGACGTTGAAGGGTTTGTCACAACAACTTCTTGGATGTTGAGGCGAAGTAGGTTTAGAAGTAGTTGTCTGCGCCGCGTGTACGTTGACTACTACTTCCATGTAGGGTTGAGTGGGTTTTGTGTGGTTGTTGATGATTGACTGCGCTGCAGTGCATCTGTTTTCGTCTTGGCACAGTCTTCACGTGTGGTTATCCGTGGTGGAGCAATTCTCCACAAGCATTAAGAGTTGATTCAATGATTATGCTGTTATTGGAGAGGGAGACTTATTTTGAGTAGGATTAGGACTGGCTTGGTTTCTGGTGTTTTGGTTTTTGTGCTCTTGATGGTAGCTTTTGGTCCATTGATGACTGGAGCCGCCAGTGAAAGCGAAATCTTGGAGAAACCTTTGTCCACTCATCTTTCTTCATCGGCGTCTTATGAGGCGCCTCTAACTGAATGGAATAGGACATTTGGTGGAGCTGGCTATGATTGGGCGTATTCTGTTGAGCAAGCGAGTGATGGTGGATATTTAATTGCGGGGTTGACCAGTTCTTTTGGTGCAGGTCAATCTGATGTTTGGCTTGTGAAGACTGATTTTGCGGGAAACATGGAATGGAACAAAACGTATGGTGGAGCTGACCATGATGGGGCGCTCAGCGTACAGAAGACCAGTGATAATGGGTACATAGTTGCTGGATATACGTTTTCTTTCGGTGTTGGCGGCAGTAGTGATTTTCTGCTGATAAAAATCGATGCTGCTGGAAACACGCAGTGGAGTAAAACCTTCGGGGGAACACTTTATGACAAGGCATGGTCTGTGCAGCAGACTACGGATGGCGGATACGTCGTAGCAGGGGTCACGGAATCCTTTGGTAGTGGCGCGGGAGATTTTTGGCTTGTGAAAACAGATTCAAGTGGGAACAAGCAGTGGGACAGGACTTTCGGGGGAGAGCGTTATGAGGAGGCGAAGAGTGTCAAGCAAACCAGTGATGGAGGATTTATAGTTGCGGGGTGGAAGCGTCTTTACTCTTACACTGATTTTTGGCTAGTTAAGACCGATGCCAGTGGATACTTGGAGTGGGACAAAACCTATGGTGGTTCATATGATGATGAAGCATATTCTGCTGTGCAGACGGTTGACGGAGGATACATAATTGCTGGGCATTTGGACACTTGGTATGGTGGTGTGCGTTCTTGGCTTGTCAAGACAGACTCGATTGGGAATGCGCAGTGGAACCAAACGTACAGCGGAGATCGCGCGTATTCTGTGCAACTGACAAGTGACAAAGGATATGTTTTTGCGGGTCGGGAGGGTTCTGATTTCTTGCTTGCCAAGATTGATTCTTCTGGTGGTGTCCAATGGAATGAAATGTTCGGAGGTTTTGGAATTGACGAAGCAAGGTGTGTTCGGCAGACGAGCGATAAAGGATACATAGTGACAGGGATCACAAATTCTTTTGGTGCTGGCTCAGACGATTTTTGGCTCATAAAGCTTGCACCGCCTGAGCCAATTCCTGTTGCCGATTTCAGTTTTTCTCCAGAGTTGCGCCGTGTGGGCGAAATTGTGCCCTTTGATGCTTCGGCAAGTTATGACCGAGACGGCACTATAGAGAGTTACAAATGGGATTTCGGCGACGGAAATGTTACAACGGTAGTAACTCCAATCATATCTCACATCTATTCCGCGTCAGGAACCTATGCAATAAACTTGACTGTAATTGACAACGACGGATTAATCGGCAGCGCCGTGAAGTTTTTGACAGCTAAACTGAGCAGTAGCATCACTATCTTCGTTGACCCTACGACCGTGACCTTCGGCTCAAACGTAGCCATAAACGGAAGTATCACTCCTATCAGAGTTGGCGTCAACGTAACAATTTACATGAGTGGCCCATCGTCAGATTCAGTCACGGTCAAAACCGACTCTAATGGCAACTACTCTTATATTTGGGTACCGATTTGGGCAGGCGCATACGAAATTAGAGCCAACTGGCCAGGTGATGACATTACTTTTTCAGCAGAAAGCGAAATAAAAACAGTTAGCGTTCACGAATACGTTATCTATATCAGGGCTGACGGAAGCGTTGACCCTTCGACAGCACCGATTTCCACCGTGGACTATGTAACCTATACTTTCATGGGCGATATTTATGCTCCGCCGATTGTGGTGGAGAGAAATAACATAACGATTGATGGAAACGGGTACACGCTTGGAGGATTAGGGTATGGTACGGCAGTCGATTTATCCAGCACAAGCAATGTGACGATTAAATACACAAACATCAAGAGTTTCGAATATGGCATTCATCTTTTGGAATCTTCAAATGATAGACTGATTGGAAACACAGTAGCACATAACTCGATTGGCATCTGGCACGTGTCTTCCTCAAACAATGTCATATCGGAAAACAACATAACAGAAAACAGTTCGTATGGCATCTGGCTCTATTGGTCTTCAGACAACAACATAGTCAGAAACAACGTAACGAATAACGGTGTCGGCATTGAGCTGGCGTATAGCAACCGCAATACCATGATTGGCAACACACTTGAGGGAATTGGCGTTCCTTCTTCGCCTGTAGATAACTATGTTCTCTATCTCTACGGTTCTCACAACAACACAATATCAAACAACACAGTATTAGGTGGTGGAACAGGCATTCTCGTGGGCTACCTTTGGAGCCATAACCCAAGCAATGGCAACACGATAACCAACAACAACATAACAAACAACGTGCGGGGTATATGGGTAACCTCAGGTTCTGGTGGCAACCTCATAGCTAACAATTATGGAGGTAGCATCAGCCTATCCTTCAGCGGTGGCGACGGCAACACCCTTAAAGGTAATGATTTGACTGGCCTCTCCATTGACGGGTGGAGCCTCTCAGACTACCTTCTTCAGAACATAGATGTTTCGAATACAGTGAACGGAAAGCCTGTTTACTACTTAATCAACCGAAACAACTTAGTCATTGAACCTTCCACATTCGCCTCAATAGGGTATCTTGCACTTGTAAATTCAACAAACATAACGGTGAAGAACTTAACTCCTATTCACGGGATTCTTCTGGCATACACGACCAACTCATTCATAGAGAAAGTCGACGTCAGGAATAGTTTGGATGGCATTAAGCTAATTTCTTCAAACAATAACACTGTAAACGACAACAACCTAACAGACAATGAGTATAGGTATAGTATCTCAGTATCCGGTAGTGGCAACAGTGTAACTAACAACAACATAGCAAACAATGCCTATGGGGTCTCGGTGAGTGGCTCTTACAACATTCTTCTAGGAAATAACATAACAAACAATAGCGGCTATGGCGTCGGTCTCTTTTGCTTCAACACAACTTTTTCACGGAATATTGTAACAAATAACGGAGACGGTGTTGCGATAGTTGGGTCTTTTAACACTATTAATAGGAACAACATAACAGCAAACAAAGAATACGGCATACTTGTCTCATCTTCAAACAATACTATTTCTGGAAATATTATAGCAAATAACGTTTACGGCGTTAGACTCGAGTATGCATCCTTCAATGTCTTAAAGAATAACAACATGTTTGAGAATCGATACAACTTTGGAATAGTAGGCTATTGGAATTTTCAGCACTTTATCAACGATGTAGATTCTTCAAACACTGTAGACGGCGGACCTATGTACTACTGGGTTAACCAACACAACTTAACGGTTCCATCCGATGCAGGATATGTAGCACTCATCAACTCAACCAGCATCACCGTTAGAGGCTTGAACTTAAGCAACAACTACGAAGGTATACTACTTGCTTTCACAAGAGATTCATTGATTGCAGACTGCAATGTAACCAGTACTTGGTATGGCATCTCACTCTACCAGTCGTCTCTCAACACTGTTTCTAAGAACAATTTGACCAACAATAATTATGGCGTGTGTCTCCTCGAATCGTCTGGCAATAGGCTTTCTGTTAATGAGATAACAAACAACAAAGAAAACGGCATCCTGATTCGTCATTCAGATTCTAACACTGCTATTGGCAACATGATAAGCAACAATAGTCGTGGTATAGGGGTCGAATGGTACTCAAATGCCAACAAAATCTTTCATAACAATTTCATCAACAACACAAAGCAGGCATACACTTACGAAATACCCTATTACATGGGCAATTCTTGGGATAATGGTTATCCCTCAGGCGGCAACTACTGGAGCGACTACACAGGCGTCGACAAGCAGAGTGGCCCACATCAAGATCAGCCAGGAAGCGATGGAATAGGCGATACGCCGTATTTCGGTGAAGGTTTTAATGGCTTGTATCCTTTTATGAATCAGAGAATAGTCTCTGAGATAACTGTTAGCCTCAATCCAGCAATCGCACTGTTTGGTGCCAACGTAACCATAAGCGGAACATTAACACCAACTCGAGTGGGCGCTGAAGTAACGATTTGTTTCAGTGGTCAATGGTCTGGTTCAGCCGCAGCCAAAACTGACCTCAGCGGCAGTTACTCATACAGTTGGAATCCTCCTTGGGAAGGCACATTCGGGGTTTGGGCGACCTGGAAAGGTGACAATCAAACGTTTCCTGCAGAAAGCGAAACGAAAACTGTCAGAGTTATTTTTTATATATCAATTAGCCTTGATGGCTCCGTGGACCCTCCTTACATGCCGATTCAGCGGAATGGAGATCTGTACACTCTCACTGATAATATCTTCATCGGGATCAAAGTGGAGAGGAATAATATCGTAATCGACGGGGCTGGATACACACTTCAACGGAGCTTTGGAGGCGAAAATGGGTTTTCTCTCTCTGGTGTAAACAACGTGACGATCAAAAACATAAACATTAACGGGTTTGGTGGTGGCATTTTCCTCGAATCAGGGTCCTTCAACAACACTATTACTCAGAACAATATAGCAAACATCAATCTTGGTGTTTACCTCGCAGGATATTCAAATAATAACATAGTTAGGAATAACAACATAACAAACGGATATTGTGGCATCTACCTCCAGGATTCCTTTAATAACAACATAAGCACTAACCAGATTTGCAGCAACTTCGAGTATGGCATCTTCGTGGTTAGCTCTTTTGGCAACATTTTTTCCGGGAATGTTATTACAAACAACAATTATAGCGTTTACCTTATAGTATCTTCGAACAACATATTCTATCACAACAACTTCATCAACAACACGCAGCAAGTGCGTTTCTTTGAATCTGGGTGGCCCAATGTTTGGGATGATGGTTTTCCTTCTGGCGGTAATTATTGGAGCGATTACACTGGACAGGATTTAAATGGAGACGGAATAGGCGACACACCATACATGATTGATGAGAATAACAAGGACCGTTATCCGTTAGTGAAGCCCTGGACTCACCCAACAGATTCAACCCCTCCAGCAACCACAATCAGTCTAAGCGGCGTTTTAGGCGACAATGATTGGTTCACGTCAGATGTTTCAGTGACTCTCTCAGCTACAGACGATACCGAAGTTGCTAAGACAGAATACAGCTTCAACAACACCACATGGATTACCTACACTGCGCCATTCACCATCACAGACGAAGGAGAGACCGTAGTCTATTATAAATCAACAGACAAAGCAGGCAATCTGGAGACCGTGAAAACAAAAACGATAAGAATCGATAAAACAAAACCCAAAGCCAACGCTGGCACAGACCAGACTGTCAATGAAGATACTCAGGTGACGCTTGACGCTTCAGCCTCAACAGATGAGAACGACATCGCAACCTACACATGGTCCTTCACAGACATATCACCGCAAACCTTGAGCGGTAAGAATCCAACATACACCTTCGCAAACCCAGGAGTTTACACAATCACCCTAAAGGTAACTGACCCAGCAGGCAACACCGCAACCGGCACCATTACTATAACAGTTTTAGACATTACCAAGCCTGTGGCAAACGCTGGACAAGACCAAACAGTGAACGCAGGAGCAACTGTGTCTTTTGATGCAAGCGGCTCCACCGACAATGTGGGTATAGTCAGCTATGAATGGAATTTCGGAGACGGAACCGCCAGCGCAGAAAAAACAACGACACACACTTTTGCAACTGCGGGAGTCTTCATAGTAACATTGACCGTCAAGGACGCTGCGGGCAACATGAACACTCACTCAATAATCATGACTGCAGTGGTCATACCTGATGTAGTAAAGCCAGTAGCTAATGGGGGTTTAGACCGAACAGTCAATGAAGACACCCAAATAACTTTGGATGGCTCCGCCTCTTCAGACGACGTTGCCATATCCGCCTTCACGTGGACGTTCAGCGATGTCACGACCAAAACATTAACAGGAGAAAAGCCATCTTACACCTTCAACACGCCAGGCGTCTACACCATCACACTAAACGTTACAGACGCTGCTGGAAACTGGGCAACAGACACCATAATCATAACAGTGTTAGACATCACCAGACCAGTAGCCAATGCTGGACAAGATCAGACAGTAAACGTGGACACAACGGTTTCTTTTGATGCGGGAAACTCAAGCGACAACGTGGATATAGTCAGCTACGATTGGTACTTCGGAGACGGCACGGTAGGCACAGGCAAAACAATAAGCCATACCTATGCAACTGCAGGCACTTACACGGTAACGTTAACCGTAAAAGACTCGTCGGATAACACGGCTTCTGACTCATTAACCATAACAGTGCGCTCAGATGGCCAACCCCTGCCATCAGCCGAAGCTTTCCCAATGTGGGCAATAAGCGCAGCCATCTTAGCCCTAGGAATAGCCCTGGCAACAGCAGTCTTCTTGAGAAAACGGAGGAGTTGAAATGAAAAATAAAATCGTCTGGACCATAAATATCTCAGCAATACTACTCTTGACAATGCTCAGTGTACTGTCCAATGTTCCGTTCGTAAAGGGAAGCGGAACCATATACATAAGGTCTGATGGAAGCATAGACCCACCAACAGCACTAATTCAGCGAAATGGAGACGTCTACACATTCATGGGAAACATCAATGACTCCATTATTGTTGAGAGGAATAATGTGGTTCTTGATGGAGCGTATCACACACTTCAAGGAGCAGGAAGCGGAACTGGAGTTCATTTGTCATCCATAAGCAATGTGACAATCAAAAATGTGGAAATCAGAGCGTTTGAACGCGGCATCTACCTTCGGTTTTCAAACAACTGCACTGTATTTGGAAGCAACACAACATCAAACAACCAGTGGGGAATTTATCTGGAGTACTGCAACAAAATCACGATTTCACAAAACAGCATAACATCTAATCTTATAGACGGTATTCACATTGAAACTTCTCCATATACCACGATGTCTAAAAATGACATAGCCTCAAACAACCAGTATGGAATCTACATTGGTTGGTTTTCAGATAATAACACGGTATCTGGCAACAATGTGATGAATAACAAGTTTGGCGTTGAGCTATCGGGTTCTTCAAACAACGTATTCAGGGGAAACGGCCTTGTTGGAAACAAGTATAGTTTCGGCATTTATGGCATGTATCTAAGTCACTTCATCCATGACGTAGATAACTCTAACACCGTTGATGGGAAGCCGATATGCTACCTCTTAAACCGACAGGGGCTGTTGATAAACCCTGCGACGTATCCCGAGATCGGCTATCTCGCTCTCGTGAGCTGTCTCAACGTGAAGGTTGAGGGCTTAACTCTAGAAAACAATGAGCAGGGGCTTCTAATTGCCTACACAAACAATTCAAGAATAACAAACAACAGCATAACAGAAAACGGCAAGGGCGTCATGCTCCATTCCTGCAATAACAACACGATATCTGAAAACAAAATAATAGCAAACAGCGCACAGGGAATCTTTCTCGACAACGCTTGTAACAATACCATATCTGGGAACGAGGTAACAAACAACTCCGAGGGAATCTACCTTGAATCTGGTGACGACAACACTCTTGCTAGTAACACTGTCTGTCTAAACAATGGGGATGGAATCCGCCTTTACTGGTCTAGGAATAATGTTCTTGTTGGCAATAACGCCTCAAACAACAAAGTCAACGGTGTCGAACTCATGAATTCCAACAACAACACCCTTACTGAAAACGATTGCTCGTCAAACATAGGTGGTCCAAATCTTTCAGGAGGTATTGGTATCGCATTCTATGAATCTTCCAGCAACGCCATTTCTGGAAACAATATCGCAGACAATCAGGCGGGAATCGTTATCCAAGAAGCCAACGATAATGTTGTCTTCCACAACAACATCATCGATAACTCATATCAAACATGGGCTGTGTATCCTGGGGGAACAAACACATGGGACAATGGCTATCCTTCAGGCGGCAACTACTGGAGCGATTACACTGGGACTGACAATTTCAGTGGTCCTCACCAAGATGAGATCGGAAGTGACGGAATAGGAGACACGCAATACATCATTAATTACCCAAATGGAGACCGCTATCCGCTTATGAAACCATGGTATGAACATGAGCTTAGAGCCTCGGTTACGGCTCCAGCCACAATAAGTCAGGGTCGTTCATCACTTCTCAATGCGACCGTGCAAAACTTGGGAAGAAATGACGAGATCGACGTGGGATTAGTACTTCTCATCAACCAAACCACCATAGCCTCAATAACTATCTCACTGCTCCAAACTGAGAATTCATACACACTCAACCACTTGTGGACTCCAACAGCCGTAGGAACATACAACGTAACCTCATACGTCCAACCACTACTGAAAGAGATGAACAAAACAAACAACCAAGCAACAGCATTTGTAACCGTCTCTGCACATCAACCTCCTGTAGCTTCCTTCACTCATTCGCCCATGGTCCCAATCGCAGGTAAAACAGTAACGTTTGATGCCTCAGCTTCTTACGATCCAGACGGCTCCATTATCAGCTACAGTTGGGAATTCGGAGACAGCACAACAGGATCTGGAAAAACCGCAACACACGCCTACACCGATGCGGGATCCTACACTGTAACTCTAACCGTTGCGGATAACGACGGCTCAACAGACACAAAAACATCTACCTTAACTATCCTAGCGGCACCCAAAATCGGCGTTAAGACTGGTGATTGGATAAAACTAGACTACACAATTGCCGGCGCACCTTCTGGAACAGCGTTGCCCCAATGGATAAAGATAGAATTCCTGAGCGTAGAAGGAACAACCGCCAACGTACGTGCAACAATGCACATGTCCGATGGAACAGAACCCAGCCAAACCATGACCATTGATATTTCGGTGGGCAGCGGAGCTTTTCAAGGACTCTCAGGATTCGTTGTTCCCGCTAACTGCACAACCGGAGATTGCGTTTACATTAGCGGATACGGAAACGTAACAATCGCCGGCGAAACCACAAGAACCTATGCTGGAGCAAGCAGAACAGTAGTTTACGCCAGCCTCTCACAGCTTAGGACTCAACTCACTTATTATTGGGATAAGCAGATTGGAGTCATGGTTGAAGCATCCATGAGCTCAGCGGGCATAACTGGCACTGCTAAGGCTGCAGAAACGAACATGTGGCAAGCTCAAACGGTAGGGCTTCCGTTTGACCAGACCTATCTCTTTATCATAGCAGCACTAGTCATAGCGATGGCTCTGGGATCCATCGCCATCGTGATGCGCAGGAAAAAGAAGCCTCCAGAAATTGTCACAGCAACCGAACCCACAACGTAAACTCCTTCACAATTGGAAAACCGGCGCCATTCTGCAAGGAACGGCAGGCGTCACAATTAATAACAGTGGAACACAAGTTACGAGGCTTGATGCGCTGGTTTGGAGGCAACATCATTGACAAAAACAGTGAGTATTGTTGGACTTGAAGGCTTTCCACTAGTTATAGCCGGCGACAACGTGGCTGAGCTTATTGTCACGGTTGCTCGTAGAGAAGACGTTGCATTCGAAGACGGCGATGTCATAGTTGTGACGCATAAGATTGTGTCAAAAGCCGAAGGCAGAACAGTGCGGTTAAAGGACGTAAAGCCTTCCAGCAGAGCCCAAGAACTATCAAGGGTAACGTCGCGTGACCCGAGGATGATTGAGCTCGTCTTACAGGAAGCTAGGCGCGTCGTGAAAGCCACACCACAAATCCTAATCGTCGAAAACCGTTCAGGCTTAGTCTGCATCAACGCCGGCGTGGACAAGTCAAACGTAGAAGGCGAAGACGCATACATCCTGCTTCCAACAGATCCCGACAAATCGGCTCGAAGAATCCGCTCTCAAATCAAGAAGCTGACTGGAAAGAACGTGGCAGTCATAATCTGCGACACCTACAGCCGCCCATTCAGGCGTGGACAAGTCGAGTTTGCCATAGGCGTCGCAGGCATGAAAGTTTTCCGCAACTATCGCGGCAAAAAAGACCTGTTCGGCTACGTCATGAAAGTGAAGAACTCAGCCATCGCAGATGAAATCGCATCCGCCGCTGAGCTACTCATGGGGCAAGGAGACGAAGCCATACCCGTGGTCATACTCAAAAACCTGAAAACACTAGAACAAACCGAGAACGCGTCGATAAATGAGCTTCTTATCTCCGAAAGCGAGGACCTGTTCAAAGGCACGTTGCCGTAAATTCCGACACGGTTTAGAATAGATTTATTCGTTCGGCTGAACAAAAAGGGATAGCAAACACGAGGAAAACACATGAAAGCCACAATCCTCGAATCCATCATGGGTGTCCTGGGCTTCGACGAAAACAACACACTAATCGATTATGTCCTATTCCCGAAAGAACCCAAAAAAACTGCTGAAACACTCTTGAAGATAGAGATAGGCAGAATAGTCGACGAGCAAACGACTCTGATAGAAAAGCTGAAGTCAAAAGGCTACACCTTCTTCACGTTTGAAAACGCAGAAACAGCCCGCAACGCTCACGAAAAACTCAAAATCGCAGTTGAAGTAACCCAGCCGTCGCAGGCAGGCGAAACACTACGCGCAAACCTTGAGCAGTTTGCAGTTCAAACAGGCTTTGTCAAGGAACCGAGCGAACTGCGCGACTGGACCCATCGCGTTTCGATGGAATTAACTAAGCTTAGGGTCAAGAAAGCCGCTGAGAAACGGGACATGCTGGTTGTACAGGCGATTCAAGCCATCGACGACCTCGACAGAACAGTTAACCTTTTCATGGGACGGATACGAGAATGGTACGGACTGCATTTTCCAGAACTCGACCGCCTTGTCGAAAAACACGAAACCTACGCTCGTTTAGTCACAAACCTTGGACGGAGAGAAAGCCTAACAGCTGAACTACTCGTGAAGGAAGGCTTGCCAGAAACCAGAGCTGGACAAATCGCTGAAACAGCCGCGAAATCGATGGGCGCAGACCTAGAAGACACTGATCTAGCCCAGATTCAAACCTTGTGCAAAGACACCTTGCAGCTCTACAGCGCACGCCAAGCACTTGAATCTTACATGGACTCGTTAATGGAAGAAGTCGCACCGAACACAAAAGCCCTCGTAGGCTCATTACTGGGCGCAAGGCTCATAGCCCTCACAGGCGGACTCACAAACCTCGCCCGAATGCCAGCCAGCACGGTTCAAGTCTTAGGCGCCGAGAAAGCGTTGTTCCGCTCCCTAAAAACTGGCACACGCCCGCCCAAACACGGAATAATCTTTCAGCACACCATGATCCACGAAGCAAAACGATGGCAAAGAGGCAAAATGGCAAGAGCCATCGCCGGCAAACTCTCAATCGCAGCACGCGCAGACGCGTTCAGCGGCAAGTACATCGGAGACGACTTGAAAGCAGGCTTAGAAAGACGAACCAAAGAAATTCAGGAAAAGTACAGTGAACCGCCGCCAGAAAAACCTAGACAGCAGCCGCCTCAAGAGCGAAAACAGCCCGAGACCCGGCGTTTTAGGAGAATGAAGCGTGGCCGTCCACGTTGAACCACACCCGAACTTCAACGGAATATACTGGATAACCCAGGAAGACGGCTCCAAGAAACTAGCCACGCAAAATCTTGCTCTTGGCCACGCCGTTTATGGAGAACGCCTCGTGAAACATAGAGAAATCGAATATCGAGTCTGGGATCCTTACCGAAGCAAGTTTGCAGCGGCACTCTTGAAAGGCTTGGAAACTGTTCCAATTGCAGCGAGTCATAAGGTCTTATATCTTGGTGCAGCTTCGGGCACAACTGCCAGCCACGTATCTGACATCGTGGGCGAAGAGGGACATGTGTACTGCGTGGAGTTTGCGGCTCGAAGCATAAGAGAGCTTGTTGACAACGTGTGCGCCTACCGTTTCAACATGTCGCCCATTCTCGCAGACGCCCGCCTGCCTGAACAATACAGTGCCTTAGTTGGAAAGGTTGACGGCATATACTGCGACGTAGCTCAGCCCGATCAAGCCAAGATATTGGCAGACAACGCTGATAGATTCTTGAAATCAAATGGCTGGGTAATGTTCGCTGTGAAAGCTCAGAGCATAGACGTCACGAAGGAGCCTTCTGAAGTGTACAAGCAGGAGATGAGCATTTTGAAATTCCGTGGTTTCAAGATTGAGCAGGTGGTGCCTTTGGAGCCTTACGACAAAGCACACGTCATGATCGTGGCAAAGAAGACGAGTTGAAACCGTTTTAAATTTTTCAACCTTGACGCAGTCGGCTGGTGAAATTGTCAATTTAAGTGTTTCGCTGAATGTTTATATGAAGCTCCAACTTAAGGTTTGACTTGTCGAGAGGAGCTTCAATGGATCGAGAGGAGATGTTTAACGCCGCAGAGCATATGCTGAAAACTGCTGGCTTTAAAGTCTCCAAGCGATGCCACTCCAGACCAAGCTGCTTCTGCATGGTTGCCAGAAAAGATGCAGACCTCACTTTCATCAAAGTGCCCTCAGATCTTGGAAAAATTTCACTGAAAGACGCACTGCAGCTGCAAGCCATCTCATCTTACTTCTCAGCAACACCGTTATTCATCGGCGACAAGGCACGAGAGAGACCGCTCGAAGACGACACGATTTACACACGATATGACATTTACGCCGTGACGTTGAAGACAGTAGAAGACGTGGTTCACCGCGGACTGATGCCTCTCGTTGAGGCGGGACCAGGCGGCTACTACGTACGACTTGATGGTGAAGCCATAAGAAAACGACGAATGAAACTCGGGCTTTCAGTCGGCAAACTCGCTGAACAGCTGCGGATTTCACGGCGAACATTGTATGGTTATGAACGCGGCATGGCTAAGGCTTCAGTTTCAGCCGCCTACAACTTGGAATGGATTCTGGGCATGCCTGTGGTGCAGCCTATCGATATCTTCAAGCCTGTACCGTCCGACGTTGGCTTCCTCGCGACTGCAAAGCGCTTGATCATCAGGAATCGGTTCCTCAAAAACGTGTTGAAACGCCTGATCCTGTGCGATTTCAAGGTGGCAGCAACCACACGGGCACCGTTCGACTTCATTGCACAGCCGCCCGATGAAGACGTGAAGATTCTAGGCGGAGTGACACGTAAGGGCGAAAGAAGCGTTGACGAAAGAGCTGAAGAAATCCTCAGCATAAGCGATGTTGTCGACGCTCAGCCACTATTCATAACAGACGGAAAATTCGACTTGGACACAGATATCCCGTTGATCGACTCTGAAGAGCTAAACACATTCCATCTGGCTCAAGATATAGTTTCGAGGCTTTAAGAATCCTATTCTAACTTCATTTGTTTGGCTCTAGCGTTGCTCCTCATCTCTTTTGCTGGTTTCCAAGACTTACGCACAAACTCAGGATACGAACTGTGCTTAACAAACCATTTTTCGAGAAATTCAACGGTTTTTGGGTCGGTTACGTACCCTGAGCCTAAATCTCCATATTTTTCCTTAAGCTCCTGAACCGCCCTGTCACGCTCAACCTTGGCAATTATCGAGGCGGCTGACACCACAGGATATTTAGCGTCAGCTTTGTGTTCGGAGATTATTCTAACGGGGAACGTCAGTTTTTCAATTATGTGCGCTTTGTACCTGTCAGCGAGCACGTCTGAAGCGTCCACGTAGGCAATGTCTGGCTTGAGGACTTCGATTACCTTAGCCATCGTGTTCGCCTCCAAGCGGTTTAGCCGGTGCAGTTTTCTACCTGTCTCAACTACCCTGTCGATTTCTGCTGGCGACAGGCTTTCTATGTGATACCTCACAGCAAGGTTTTTGATCGCCACAGCCAACTGCTCGCGTCTCAGAGCTGACAGTAGCTTGGAATCTTTGACGCCTAGCGGCTGAAGCCTGTTCAGATTTTCTTCGGCAATCAGGACGCCCGCTATGACGAGGGGTCCGATGATTGGTCCGCGTCCAGCGTCGTCTACTCCTGCTACCAGCATGGCTTTCTTACCGGCTTGCTTCTCTCGCTGCAAATATTGAAGTGCGTTTTGGATAAGAATGTTGTGAGCACGGCTTCGATTTTCAAATGTGACTTCGAATATCTCTGTGTCATCTCGCCCCTTGACAGACTCTATTATTGGGTCTCGTGCGTTGTGATGAATGACTCCGAGAATCAACTTCTGGCTATCTATCGCTTCCTTGATGATCTGTTTGAAAGCTTGTGAAGACAGTTCCATGGGTCCAATCTCATCCACAACAACTAGGTCAGCTTCTTTCAAGGTTGTTTGAATGGCTTTGACGCCAATGGCATCAAGGTCAGTCAAATTCACCGTGTACTTGCCTACCTGCGGTCCAATAGGCTGATCGACATGCGCTAACCACCCTTTCTCATTAGTCTTGACGTCAACGATTTCAAAGCCGATGCGAGAGCCTTCTCGTCTGACTTCTCTGCTTATCATGCCACCGACGACACGGCCTTCAGCTTTAAGCCCATCCACTGCGTTCAATACGACTGTCGTCTTTCCAACGCCGGGTCGGCCAGTTACGAAGAGAAGCCGCTTCACATCCAGTCTTCCACACTTAGCCTCTTCAACAACCGTTTTGTTGACCTAACTTATAAAACAGGTTTCATGCATAGCATTTGACGGCTAGGGGGGTTTCATGAAATTTTCATTTAACGAAGTAAAGGTGTCAAAGAAGAGAATCGAGCTCGCAAAAAGAGCATTAGCAGATAGCGCGATCGATGCAATGATTTTCTTTGATGGCGATCGATATGGCAGGAAATTCGCCTTGACTGTCGCATACACCGTGCTTGTTTTATTTCCAGATAAGAATCCTGTACTGATCGCTCACTCTGTTGAGAAAGACCACGCTGAGAGCGAAAGCCAACTCCCAATCGTGGAAATCAAAGACACAAACAAGCTTAAGGATTCGCTCAAGCAACAACTTCCAAAGAGAAATGGCGAAAAAAGAAAGGTTGCTGTTATTCCGTGGAATGCGAGATTCGATAGAGTTGAAGTTCTTCGAGAGTTAGCCTGCAAAATAATCGATGCGAGCGAAAACCTTCTGCCTCGCTGTCTGAATAAGCCGTTTCCTGAAGAGATAGATGCGATTCGGAAGCTTTCTCGGGTGTGCGACAAAGGGCTGGAAGCCGCACTTAATGTCGTTGAACCAGGTATGCGCGAAAACGAGATTGCCGCTGAAATCGACTATGCTGTTGAAAGGTGCGGGGCAACAGAGTTTGCTTTTCCAACTCTGGTTGCTTCAGGATACCGCGCAGCCTTTCCGCATGGGTGGACCTCTCGCAAGAAAATCAGTGAAGGAGACGCTGTTGTCGTTGACATAGGTCCAGTTCTATGCGGCTATGATGGATGCGTCTGCAGAACCGTTGTAGCTGGTGGCGGCAAAGGGTGGAAAAGGGAAATCGAGGTTGTTCAAGAAGCTATCCATGAATCGCTTGAAATTCTCAAGAATCAGAAAACCGCATCAGCTGCTCAAATCGATAAGGTTGCTAGGCAAGTTGTGAGAGAACATGGCTTCAGAATTTGGCCAAGCATGAAGACGGTGTGGACAGGACATCCTATAGGCGGATTTGCCTCTCCGACAATCATGCCTACTTCTAAAGATCAGATCGAGGAAGACATGGTTTTTTCTGTTGAGCCTGGCATTTACGTGAAGGGCAAAGGAGGGGTTCGAATCGAGCATCACATATTGGCGAAAAAGTATGGCTACGAAATATTAGATAGGTTTCCTGAAAGTGTCTAGCGACCAGAACTAGCTTTATATGAAATAAGGATAGCAGGGCATGTGACTTGAGTTTTGAATTCCCAACAGAAACCGTGAACGAAGGCGGCGTTCAGATCCTAGTGCCCAGACTAAAGGCTTTTGTGAGGGAAACTTGGGAATACGCTCCTTCGAAGGCACCCGTTTTCTACAACCCAGCCATGATGTTGAATCGTAGCTTTGCTGTGTTGGCTCTTCAGACGTACCGCAGACTGGTGAAGCATGAGCTTGTGGCTTGTGAACCGTTGAGTGGCTGCGGTGTTAGAGGCATTCGACTGGCAAAGGAAGTCGAGGGAGTTCGGAAGGTTGTGATAAACGACATCAGTTCAGTTGCCACAGCACTCGCCGAGTTTAACGTCAAACTCAATAAGTTAACAGACAAGGTGTGTGTTGCAAACGAGGACGCCAACCTCGTTCTGAGTCGTTACGCAGCACCTCGCAAACGATTCGATTATGTTGACATCGACCCTTTCGGCTCCCCAGTGCCCTACGTTGATTCAGCTTTACGAGCAGTGAGAAACAACGGTTTACTTGCGCTTACAGCCACGGATATGGCACCGCTTTGCGGAGTGCATCCGAAGGCTTGCATACGAAAGTACGGCGGAAAACCATTGCGAACCGAATACTGTCATGAGCTGGCTGTGCGGCTTCTGGTTGGCTGTCTAGCTTCGATGGCGGCTAAACATGAAATCGGCGTTGATCCATTGTTTAGTTACAGCGAGTATAACTACGTTAGAACGTATGCCCAGATTGGCTACGGGGCTAAACAGGCTGACAAAAGCCTTCAAGCCCTTGGTTATGTCTTGCATTGCTTCTCGTGTTTTCATAGAGAGACCGTGAAGGGTCTGATAGCACTTCTGAAACGAGACTGTCCCGAATGCGGCTCAAAGCTTCAAGTCGCTGGACCCTTGTGGCTAGGTTCACTCTGGGACGAGGAATTCTGCCGTAAGGTTAGGGAACATGTCAGGGAGCGGAATCTGCCCGATGAAGCTAGTATTCTCAATTTGCTGATGTTGATAGCCAAAGAAGTTGAGGCGCCCATCACATACTACGCTATTGACAAACTATGTGACAGATTCAACTTGCGTGTACCATCAGTTTCAAAAGTTCTTACCGAGCTTGAGAACCAGGGTTTTCAAGCTGCGCCTACGCATTTTAGCCGCAAAGCTGTACGTACTGATGCGACTGCAGCTGTCCTGAGGGAGATTTTGACTAGACTTGCTAGAGCGGGTTCTTGAACGCGAGAAACTAATATAAGATGGCGCAAAGACGACTATCTTCAACGAGGCATCCTAAACTTGGCACTACGAAAGCTCTGGTCGCAGTTTTTTCCTGTTTTGCTGCTGATCCTCACTCTTTCCCCCGCTGCATTGACTGCGATTGTTTGGAATGGAAATGCCTCTCCCTCTTCCAATTATCATTACAGATTCACTGTTGACAGAGAAGGTTTCACAACCGTTGAGATCAACTTCAACAGCACAGACACGATTGGCGAATCATGGGTTTTTGTTCCTAAAAATCGTACTCGAGACCTTTCCGTATCACCTGGAGGTCAGATTGTTCGATCCGAAGTAGTTGAGACCAGCCGGGTGATTGATCAGAATCTTTACTTCTACGAAGCGTTCACTCTTAGATACCAATCCAATGGATTTTTCAACATGACCATGAAATTCGATTTTGACAATGGTGCCTTGGTTATGGAGCCTCGTGGAATATTCTATTCGCCTCAGATCGGGTTCAACTCCGACAGCCAAGGCAGTGCCGCAGTGCTTTTCAACTACAATTTTCATGTTAACGAGCGTCTTGCTATGGTTGTTGGCTCCACGAGGAACTATCCAGCTGACAAAGTTGAGTCAAACCGCGTGCTTTTCAGTCTTCAGGAAAACGTGGTTCGTCTTCAAGTGGAGTTCAGCATAGATGCCGTACTTGACTTAATCACGCTGAAGAGCAGCGATGAAAAGACTTTCATGTTCGAAACAGCCTCAAGGTATGAGGCCTACGCGCGTGAAGTTCTTGAATTCTACGACAGAATATACAACAGGACCAGGAGTCTGTTCAATGTTACCTTAGACTACGTTGTGGTGCAATGGTTTCTGCCAGATTTTGAAAGCCTGTTGACCGTGGGTGGGTTTGTTCCAATATTCACTGGCGGACTGGGTGAAATCAACATCAACATTGTCTTCATACGCACAGTAAACGGCACAGTTGAGGTAATAGCCGCGCATGAGGTAGTTCACCGCTTTTTGGGCAAAGCTGGACTTCTGCCCAATGATTTTCTGTGGTTTCATGAAGGCATGGCACAGTTCGTAAGTGTCAATCTTGTTTCAGACTTGGGATACGTGGGCGGCAGTAACGAAAAGGACAACCTTGAAAACGCCTCTGAACAACTGATTCAGCTACTGGGTGGCGAAAACTTCGGCGCAATAAGTCTGCAGCGCTGGACTCCAAGCTATCAACCTCCGAGTGTTCAAATAAGCTACCTCTATGCCGCTTCATACTACGTGGTCAGCCGTTTACCTCAGATCGTGAAGCGTGACTGGTTCGAATATTACAGTGGGTTCTTTGAACTCCTTGGACAACTGCATTCAGGATATGACGGGAGCAAAATAAAAAACACAAGCGAGCTAGCGCTCCATTTGAGCCAAGCCGCGAACGCGACGGTGGCGTCAACCCTCAAGCGTTGGGGTTTCACCGTAGCTGATCTCTACGAATCGCCGGTGCAGGATCTGATCACCGAGGCGGGCAAAGCAGTGGGCGAAGTGAACCCGATTTTTCAGCCTTACAAGTCACTCGCCGACTATGCGTATCAACAAGCATTAGCAAGCGCTGAATCTGGCGATTGGGAAAGAACCAGAAGTCTACTTCAACTCAGCATAACGCTCGCCAATCTTGCGCCTTTGTTCACCTTTCTAACGATATTAGGGTTGCTTGCGCTGTTAGTTTTCGTCCTGTTGAGACGAAGCAGAAGACCCCGGCTTGTTGTTCCTCCGCCTCCTCCACCGCCAGAAGTTCTGCAGCCTTCAGCGTGATGTCGGGTCTCGACGCTAGGCTATGCGCCAAGCTTCTTGTAGATTTCCACTCGTTGCTCTTCAGCTTTCTTCTTGACATCTTCGAAGATGTTGTTCCCATGCGAATCGATAGCTATGGATAATGGCCCAAAATCCTCAACATCGAAAACCCAGAAGGCTTCTGGCATGCCCAAGTCTTGAAGCCACTCCACGGTTTTGACGCTCTTAACAGCCTTTGCTGCCAGCACACCTGCCCCACCCGTGAAAGCACCATACACTGCACCGTACTTCTGCATGGCATCGGTTGTTCTCTTACCCATTCCACCCTTACCAATGACCACACGGACTTTGAAGGCTTTGATGAACTCATCTTCGAACTGATCCATTCGCGTGCTTGTGGTCGGTCCAGCGGCGACAACAATCCATTTGTCTCCTTCCTTCTTCACAATTGGTCCACAGTGGAAAACAGCCAAGCCTTCAAGGTTAACTGGCAGTTTCTTGCCTTGATTGAAATACTCCAATGCCCTCTTGTGCGCTTGGTCGCGTGCTGTCACTATCGTGCCAGTCACGTACAATATGTCGTTTGCTTTCAGCTTGCGCACGTCTTCCTCGGATATCGGCGTCTTCAATTTGTAAGTAGCCATCTTGCTTCTCACCTCACTTTGTGAGTCAAGTAAACAACGGCTCCGTCCGCGTTAATGCGAGCCGTAGCCCTTCTAGCCGCCCAGCACTGAAAAGCCGCCGCCACGGGATACGATGCTGGATGCCTGTGCGCGTAGTCCACTTTCACGCCTAAGACTGTGAACTTGCCGCCTAAACCCATAGGTCCGATTCCAGTTGAATTCGCAGCTTCGTAAAGCTCACTCTCCAGCTTAGCCAATGCAACGTCAGGATTCGGTTGGTCTAGAGGTCTTAGTAGAGTGGCTTTGGCAAGTTTCATGGCTATGTCTGCGCCTCCTCCAGCTGCCACGCCGACAATTGTGGGTGGGCATGGCATTGCGCCTGCTTTTATGATCGAGTCGATGACGAATTTTTTCAAGCCGCTGACTCCTTCGCCCGGGGTTATCATGCCTAGGGCGCACACGTTTTCTGAGCCGCCGCCTTTTGGAAAAGCTGTTATTTCTATAGTGTCGCCTTGCGTGATCTCCCAGTTTATGAATGGAATGTGGCGTCCTGTGTTGTCTCCAGTATTCTTCTGTGTGAACGGGTCAACTGTGTTGGGTCGTAGAGGTATCTCTTTTGTGGCTTTTCTTGTGGCGTTTTGGAGAGCAGTCTCAATCTTGTCTAAGCCTTTAGCGTTGGCTCCTGCTTTCACGTAGAAGATGATGATCCCTGTGTCTTGGCACAGTGGCGTGTTCTCTTTCTCAGCAAGTTCGATGTCCTTCAATATAGCTTCAAGCTGAACCTTTCCAGCCTTGCTTGTCTCTTCTTTATAGGCTCGTTTTAACGCGTTTTTCACGTCGCTTGGCAGTTGGACAACGGCTAACTTCAAAAGGTCGGCAGCTGTGTCTTCGATAACCTTTTCAATCTGTGGCATCGCTTTCATCCCTCGCAAAGAGCATACGAGTTGAGCATTCTCACCAATATAATTTGCGCTACGTGTCTTCCGAATATTATTCATCAATGTACTCAGGATAATCACTTCGGGCGATTTCAACCAAGTCTCCAGATGCGACTTTTCGCAGAGTCTTGTCTAGGAGTCTGATAATCAAGACTCCATCGTCATCTACGTCGATCGCCCGTCCCTCAATGGCTTCTGCCTCGTCCTCAATCTTTACATAGCTTCCTAGGAAGCCTGCCAACCTACGCCAATCTTTTAGAATAGAGTCGAACTCCGCTTTTTGAAATAATTCATAATAGGATTCTATCTCTTCCAGCAATTCACGCAGCAGAGTCTCCCGCTCAATTTCCTTTCCTAGCTCTTCCTTCAGCGTCGTCGCCGTTTCCCTGAGAGGTGTTGATAAAACTTCAACATCAAAATCTGCGTTGACACCGATGCCTAGAACCGCGAAGTCCAGTGTTCCACCCTTAATCTGGCTTTCTGTGAGTATGCCACACACTTTTTTCCGGTTGATTAACACGTCGTTTGGCCACTTGACCTGAGCATGTAGCCCATAAAGCTGGTTGATCGTCTTGGTAACCGCCACAGAAGCCAATAGAGTGAGTTTCGGCGCGTGTTTAGGCTGCACCTTTGGTTTGAGTATTATGGAAAACCACAGCCCACGCTCAGGGGACATCCATTCTCGTCTGATTCGACCTTTGCCTCTTGTTTGAGTTTCAGCAACAACGACGGTGCCTTCCCTAAAGCCTCTGATAGCCAACTCCTTGGTGATGTCGTTTGTCGAGGTCAACTCTCGAAAATAAAGAATAGCTCTCCCAAGTATCTTGGTACGCAGATTGTCTCTTACCTTTGAAGGTTGCATACTTTCTTCTTTGAGCCGCGCCTTGGACATGTTCGGAGCTCACGGGGTCATTCTTAATTAATGCTCAACTAGTTCGATCAGAGCGTTTCTTGTGCTTTTTGGGTGTATGAACGCTATCTTCTTGGCTTCTGCGCCAGGTCTAGGCGTTTCATCAATCAGCGTCATTCCTTTCTCTTTCAGGCTGTTAAGGTGGTCTTCAATGTTAGAGACTTCGAAAGCTATGTGGTGGATGCCTTCTCCACGGTTCTGCAGGAACTTTGCCACTGTGCTGTCTGTGCTCGTGGGTTCTATCAGTTCTATATTTGTGTCTCCAGCCTTTAACATGGCGATTCTTATTTTCTGTTGTTCGACCGATTTAGTATGCTCAATTTTCAGGCCGAGAATGGGTCCGTATATGGCTAGGGTCTCTTCAAGATTGTTGACGGCTATAGCAACGTGATCTAAACCTTTAATCATGCAATTCTCCTCGGGAATAGGAAAGATGAAGGATTGCTGATTTTAGGCTTGCCCCTTCTCCTCCGCCTTTGCCATACTTTATATTTGCAATCGAAGTTAAACGTCAAGCATAATCACAGCAGGAGCACTCAACTTTCAAGCACCCTCCGAGGAGAAAACTGACTCACTTTGAAGACTGAGATGACAAGCTTTGATGTCGCAGCAGTAGTCCATGAGCTCAATCAAGCGGTCAAGAATGCGCGAATAGAAGACGTCTACCAGATCAACCAATCAACACTTCTGCTCAGACTGCGCAAACCCAACGAGCCCACGAAGCAATTACTGATCGAAGCAGGTAAACGGCTTCACACAACCAATTACGCTCTAAAGAAGCCGGCTAAACCGCCAGCCTTCTGCATGATTCTGAGAAAATACCTCCGAGGCGGCACAATCAACGACATTGAGCAACATGAATTCGAGCGAACCGTCACGTTGAAGATAAACACCAAGCAAGGCATGATGCAACTTATCGTCGAATTGTTTGGAGACGGAAACATCATTCTGACCAATCAGCAGAACACTATTGTTTCAGCGCTAGTGTTCAAGAAAATGCGAGACCGCAACATCCTGAGAAACACAGCCTTCGAACATGCTCCTGAAAGCGGCAAAAACCCGTTTAAAGTAGCACGGGCTCAACTGGACGAATTGAGAAATCTTGGGCAATTGGAGATCGTGCGTGCGCTCACTAGGTTTTTCAGCATAGGCGGGTTGTACGCAGAAGAAGTGTTGCTTCGAGCTAACATAGACAAAAGAACACAGTGCTACACACTGACGGCGCAGCAACTCCACGCCATTTTCACTCAGCTGCACACCGTGCTGTCTTCATTACAAGAAGGAAAGCTTGAACCCTTAATGGTCATTGACAAGAACGGCGAAGCGATTGATGCCACACCTATAAAACTGAAGAGATACGAAAGCCTCGAAACAAAACCTTACAGTCAACTCAACGAAGCTCTGGACGAATACTACACTCAGACATCGCTTACCATGCGTGTTTCTGAGGCTCAACGTCGATACGAAAAGGAACTGAGCAGACACCAGAGAATGCTGCAGGAACAGCAGGAGGCGCTTGAAGATGCAAGGAAGACAGTTGAGCAGAACAAGCGAATCGGCGACCTCATCTACATCCGTTTAAGTGAGCTTCAGGTCTTGCAGCAACGGATTTCCGACGCCAAGAAAACGGGTGAAAGCTGGGACCAGATAGCTGAGAGATTAAAAGAAGAGAAGCTGAAGGGGCTTTCTCCAGCCGTTTATTTTGACTCCTTCAACCCTAAAAACATGGTTCTCAACGTTTCGATTGACGGAACCGTCTTTCCCATACGCATTGACCATTCTGTCCAAGCGAACGCGGCAGAATACTATGAAAGGATGAAGAAGGCTGGAAGAAAAATCGAGGGAGCAGAAAAGGCACTAAAGGAAACGCAGCGTAGAATCGAGGAACTGCGTAAGGAATGGACTGAAAGGACCGAAGAAACCCGTGCAGAAGCGCCGGCTAAGGTCGTGAAAAAAGCTTGGTATGAAAAGTTCAGGTGGTTCACTTCCTCCGACGGATTCTTGGTCCTCGGCGGCAGAGACTCAACCACCAACGAAATCCTCTTGAAGAAGCATCTGGAGCCACACGACATTGTCTTTCACGCTGACATTGTTGGCGCTCCCTTCGTCGTTGTCAAGACTGAAGGCAAGAGCGCCACCGAACAAGTAATCAAAGAAGCAGCCGAGTTTGCAGCGTCTTATTCCAGAGCCTGGCGAGAAAAGCTTGGCACATTAGACGTCTACTGGATTCGCCCAGATCAAGTCAGCAAGACAGCGCCCAGCGGGCAGTATCTGGCGAAAGGCGCTTTTGTTATCAAAGGCACCAAAAACTACGTTAGAAGGGTACCATTGCGAGTTGCTTTGGGAACGCAGAAGACAGATGAGCAACTGCGCGTAACCGGAGGACCGGTAGAGGCAATTCGAAAGCACACAAACGCGTATGTTGATATCGTTCCTGGCGATGAGCCAAGCGCGAAATTAGCTAAGAGGATACGAAGCCTGTTGTTTCAGAAAGTAGCCCAAGAAGACCGAGAAAGAATATCAAAAATCTCAATTGAAGAGATACAACAATTCATTCCTCTCGGCAAGGGTTCGATCTCAACAGCCAAGAGATAACGATTAGCTAATTTGCCGATCCAGTTGTCTGTTGTGTGCCGGCCTTCTCAACAACAAGGCGTCTCTAATGGCTTCTATATCTTCTTTTTCCTCAAGTCTTTTAAATCGCTTCAGCGGTTAAATCCACGACCCAATTAACAAATGTTTAATACGTCTGAGATAAATCACGGTATTGGAGGAAAACTAGCGATGTCAGAGCTAGGCTTGAGGCCCCGAATGCTGGTCAAGGATGTCATGACAAGCCCAGTCATAACCATCAACGAGGAGGGCATAGTCCACGAATTAGCTAAGCTCATGGATAAAAACGACGTGGGCTGCATAATAGTTACCGACAAGGAAGGAAAACCCGTTGGCATAATAACCGAACGCGACCTCATAACACGGGTTCTAGCAAAAAATCTTCTAGCGAGCAAGGTCAAAGCCAAGAAAGTCATGACGTCGCCCCTGATAACAATAGACCCTGATGAACCGTTGGCTGAAGCTGCTCGGAAGATGAGCAGATTGAACGTGAGAAGACTAGGGGTCATATACAAAGGGAACCTAGTGGGCTTAGTTTCCAGCAAAGACATACTGGCTGTTACACCCGAGCTCTTGGAAACGATTCAAGAACAGGCTAAAATCGAGAAGGAACCCCAGCCTGAAGAAGAAGCTCCCGAACCCCGTCCGCTGGCAGGCTACTGCGACCATTGTGGAAGATGGTCAGATTCAATAAAAGAGGTTGAAGGCCAACTACTGTGCGAAGAATGCCAAGTTGAGCTTGAGGGCGAATACTAGACGCATCATGTTTGAGGTAGGATGATTTGCGTGTTCAGGATGTAATGAACCGAAATCATCCTTTCATCTACCCGGACGAACTTGCAACAAAAGCTCGCGCTGTCCTCCGAGACTTTAAGTTGAGAATTTTACCTGTAGTGGACGACAACAAACAGCTTCTAGGTGTACTCTCCAGAAGCGACATCATGACTATTTCCTCTTCTGTATCAACCATGCGTGTTAAGGGAATAATGTCAACAGTTCATTTCGCAGCCGCTTTAGACATGGATGCAGTTCAAGCCAGTCGACAGATGATGCGCATAGACGAATGGTATGCTCCTGTAGTCAGGTCGCAACGTGACAACTTGTATGTCGGTGTGCTGGGCTTGGAGCACGTCATCAAAGCATTTTGCGACAAAAAAGTGGCACGGTTAAAAACACCACTGTCTGAAGCTATGTCAGCCAAGCGACTTCTGACTTGCTCACCGGATGATGAGGCTGACGATGTTTGGCACAGAATGAAAGAACGCTCGTTCTCTGCTTGTCCAGTTGTGGCAAAAGGGAAGGCTGTGGGCATCATAACTCAGCAGAACCTTCTTGAAAGCGGAGCCATGTTTCCAAGCTTTGAAGCGAAGAAGGGCAGGTTCACGTCACCTTCGAACATTTCAGCAGTCATGAGAACTCCTACCCTGTCGCTTAGGTCGAACAACACAGTCGGAGACGCAGCCGAACTTATGTTGCAGAAAGACATTGGTCATGTCTTAGTGGTTGATGAAAAAGGCCGTCTTCTCGGAATAGTTGATCGCGAAAACGTATTGAAAGCGCTTATCAAATAGCATGAATGGTGATGAAAATGGCTGGAGAGGCAGCAAGAAGAGAAACGTTTAGGCGCGGTCTACGAGACCACGGTCCTCTGGACTTGAAGACGCATCCCCCAAGGAAGAGGGAGGGCGATGTACTCAGTGTAGCAAAGAGTCCAGTTGTGACGATGGCGCCTACCACTCCGATTTATGACGCTATGAAAACGATGGTCAAGGCTGGCTTCAGACGGATGCCTATTGCAGAGCCAGCGAGCAAGAGGCTTCTAGGCATCGTCACAGCCACTGACATCGTTGATTTTCTAGGTGGCGGAACCAAGTTTCAGCTCATCCAGCGTAAATATGATGGCAATTTCTTCAAAGCGATCAACGAGCCGATAAAATCCATCATGACTCACGACGTGACTTACGTCTACACGACCTCAACGATCAGCCAAGCGCTGGAAATTATGAAAAACCACAGGATTGGCGGTTTGCCCGTTGTTGACATGGACAAGCGTATACAAGCGATTCTCACTGAACGCGACATGATTTCGGTGTTCGCTGGAACGATAAGCGGAGTCAAAGTCGTTAACGTGATGAGCCTCAAAGTTGTTACGGCAACACCTAGCATGTCAATTTACGAAGCCGAAAGAACCATGATAGAGAAAGGCTTCAGGCGACTGCCAATCGTGGTCGACGGCAAAGTTGTTGGCATGGCAACCGCAAGGACTGTGCTGCGTTTCTTTGGCTCTGGAGAGGTTTTCAAGCATTTGAGGTCTGGGACGATGGCGCAAGTGCTCCAGACCTCAGTTTTGGAAGCTGCTACAAAGGACGTTGATTTCATAAGTCCGGATGCTGATGTGGGCGATGCTGCTGAGATCATGCGTCAGAAAGATGTTGGGTCTGTCCTTGTGTCAAAAGACGAAAGACTTGTTGGAATCGTTACAGAAAGAGATTTCTTCAAGCTAATAGTATGATTTCTCCCGAAATCCCTTTCTCAATTCTGTTCAGCTTAGTTCAGGAACTCGCCTTACAGTAAATGCCTTATAGAACTGACCGAAAACTAAGATGACCCTGTGGTGATGTTGGCGTGAGCTTGGATTTCAGAAACATTCTTTACGAGGTTAAGGGCGGCGTTGCAAGAATTAGCATCAACCGCCCTCCCCTTAACATCCTAAACACAGAAACCCTTCTCGAATTGACAACAGCATTGGATAAGGCGCGAAACGACTCTGCAATTTCAGTCGTGGTGGTCACTGGTGCGGGCGATAAAGCCTTCAGCGCAGGCGTCGATATAAGAGATCACCTTCCAGAAAAGGTTAGCTCAACGTTAACAGTGTTTAACAAAGTTTTCTACGCACTGAAAAGCTTGGACAAACCCACAATTGCGGTCGTAAACGGGGTCACGTTGGGCGGCGGATGCGAACTGGCTATGGGCTGCGACATGATAATCGCATGTGACAAGGCGCAGTTTGGTCAGCCTGAAATCACGGTTGGCGCAATTCCTCCTGTTGCAGTTGTGCTCTTGCCTAAGCTAGTTGGTTCTGCAAGAGCGGCGGAGCTGATCTTAACTGGCGACGTGATAACGGCAAATGAAGCTCTGCAGATCGGCTTGGTCAACAAAGTTGTTCCTTCTGAGAAACTTGAGGAAACGACTAGCCAACTTATCGGCAAATTGAAGGAGAAAAGCCCCATTGTGCTCAAACTCACGCGTATGTCACTGCGTCAAGTACTCGACGCCGACTTCAAGAAGGAACTCGAAGAAGTAACCGGCATCTACCTCAATCTTCTCATGCGCACGGAGGACGCTGTGGAAGGTTTGAAAGCCTTTATGGAAAAAAGAAAGCCCCAATGGAAAGGCAGGTAAAAGTCGGAGCTATTGACTTGTCTTCCGTGTTCACACCCTCTAAGCCAAGTAATTTTTCATGGTTGATCAAAGGCGAATTGGCAGGCAGTGCGCGTCCTGAAGGCGAACCTCAACTCAGGTGGCTTAGAGACGCTGGAATAAGGGCAATCGTGTGCCTGAACAAGGAACGCCCACTCGACGACAAGCAGGTTACCGGTCTCGGATTCGAATACCTATTCATTCCAGTGAAAGATTTCACAGCACCGCAACCCGAAGACATAACGGAATTCGTCAAATTCACAAACGAGATGATTCAGCACAAGTTGCCTGTACTGGTCTGTTGCGGAGCTGGAATCGGAAGAACCGGCACCATGCTCGCGGTTTACTTAGTGAGCCAGTGCGCATCTCCTGAAGTAGCCTTGAAGCGAGTTGAAGAGAAGCGTGGCATTGGAGTTGAATCCTACGAGCAGAGAGAAGCCATTTTCGAATACACACGTCAAATCGGCAAATGCCAAAAGCAACCTATTTAGCAAGGACACGCTTTCCTAAGTTCAGAAACGAAATGGATGCAATTCTGCGCAAGTTCAAAAAAGAGGCAATTGCCACATTAGGCGAAAATTTGATCTGCTTATTGCATCACGGTAGCAGAGCCAAGGGAGAAGCCCATACTGAAAGCGACTATGACATAGTAATAGCTGTGAAACAGATTAGCGATACGACATTTGACAGCATTCGAAATATCGTCAAGCCCTATCCTCGCCTTTCAATATACCTGCTGAGTGCGCAGGACCTCATGACGCTGCCAAGGGCGCATCTTCTGCAACTTGTGCACGCCAAACCGCTTTATGGAAGAATCAATATTGAAAAGCCAACTCAAGATGAAGTCAATCAGTTCCTGAGTTACATTCGGCATGACGAATTGGACATGGTTCGACACTACTTGCTCCATCCCCATCCCATGGAAAAGAAGGTCAAATATGTATACTACGGATTGAAATCAGCATACATTTACCTCTCATATCTTGTGTTCAGCGAGAGTGGAGAGCTTCCCAAAACAAGAAAAGAGACGGTAGCTCACTTCAAGAAAATGAAGACATGCAAAGAAGGCGTGAGATTACTCCAGATACTAGACAAGTGGAACGCACACAAGGCAAAAGTAGCCGAAAATCCCCATCCATACATGTTCTTGTTGGAGAAGTTCTTCCGAAATGCTGTTCCTTGAGTATGCCTCGTTAAGAGTTTTGCAGAAGGAATGGAAAGAATTAAATCTCTCAACACAAAAAGGGATGTGGCGCGTCTCGTAATTGACGTGTTATTGTATAAAGAGATGAAGGAATCATGAGCACTCATGCTGAAGACCTGAAGTTTAGATTGATGACTATTGAACTTCTACGCACCGCGAAGAGAGTGCCTTACACCTATCGCGAGTTATCCGCCAAAACTGGCTTGCCCGTGACAGTTCTAAGCCGCTATGCTAAAGGTCATGTTCTGCCTAATGCGGAGAGAGCCCATCAACTGTGGCGGACTTTGACTAAGCTTGTAGGTTTGCAAGCTGAACTGCGCCGAAGAATTCATTTCAATAGCGACGGTTACTTCAACAACACAGAGATCATCGGAGATTACAATATCCTCAGGCAAGCTGCTCATCACGCTTTAGCGGTTTTTGCCGGGAAAAGGGTCACCAAGATATTGACAGCAGCAGTGGATGGCATCCCGCTGGGCACTATGGTTGCCAGCTCTTTGGGAGTTAACCTTGTCATAGCGAAGTGGAACAAGGAAGTTGGCGTTCCTGCCTTTCTTGAGGAGACTTACGTGTTGAAAGACTCTGGAGTCACTATGACTCTTTACATTCCCAAAGAAGCATTCAAGAAACGCGACAGCGTGCTCATCGTAGACGATATGATAAAGACTGGTGAAACGCAAGCCGCTTTGGTCAATCTGCTCAAGAAGTCAAAGGCTGACATTGCTGGCATCTACTCCATAATTGCTGTGGGCGAAGAATGGCAGAAGAGAATCAACCTCCCAAAAGAATTAGTGGAAGTTGTTACCAGAATTAACATAGCCCAGTCTTCATAAAACCTATGTAAATCAGCGTTTGATGCTCTTCTTTCGACGCATTTCCTTGACCCAGCGAAGCAAGGCTGTCTCGAAATTAACAAATGATCTGCCTTTGATGGCGTTTTCCTTCCAGAACTTCTTCAATTCGTGCAATGCTTCTTCGGGTATTTCGTTTCGTATAATGTGCATGTCTTTCGCTGCCTTTATGACTAATGGAGTGGGCTTAGGATCGGCTTTGCTCCATACTCCTCTTAGTTCGCGGAGAAAGATGCTCACTGTCACGTCGCCAATGCCTTTTCCTAATGCCTTGAGTCTTTTCTCCAGATCCTCTGAGTCGGACGCCTTACTGTGAAGACGATTGAGGCTTCCATTGTATCGAGAGTTAAGGTTACCCATAACTAGCAAGAGCTTGTCCGCGGTCTTGTAATCGTAACGTGTGTATCCTCCTTCATCTAGTATTCTCACCAAGCCATCCCAGCCAGTCTGCACAAGTTTCTCGGGCGTTAGAACATTATGTTTCTCAAAGCAACGATACGTTTTGATGACAGAGGATTCGGTGATAGGTGCACCGAACAAGACCGATGCTAAGAACCACTTGAAGACTTCTCCATCCTTAGCGCTGTCAACATTAATGCCCAAGTCTTCAGAATAGCGACGACCCATTTCCCCAACGAATTTAATGAAATCCCGTCGCCTCATCATAACCACCACATTTCTTAGAGGGACGCATTGACACAACTCATAAGCACACCGAGAACTTAGAGATTGCGAGGAGGCACTGACAACGAGAACAATCGAATGGAAAGACGGAGCAGTAATGACAATCGATCAAACAAAGCTACCTCACAGACTAATCCACATTAAATTGAGAAACTGTCGAGAAGTTGCATCAGCAATACAAACAATGAAGATTCGAGGCGCACCTCTAATAGGCGCAGCTGCTGCCTACGGTCTAGCTCTTACAGCATTTCATTCAAAAGCCTCAACCAAGGAAGAGCTTCTTAGACAGATGCAGCATTCAGCCCAGCAACTCAAAGACACTAGACCAACAGGAGTCAACCTGTTCTGGGCAGTCGAACGCATACTCAACAAGATCAAAGAAGTATCAGACGAGTCTGTGGAGTCGCTAAAGACGTTGATTTTGACAGAAGCCCAAGAAATCGCCGACGAAGATGTGCAGATGAACCGAAAAATGGGTGAGCATGGTTCGAAACTAATTGCAGACGGCGACACTATCCTGACTCACTGTAATGCTGGAGCGTTGGCAACAGTTGGCTTTGGTACAGCATTAGGCGTAATACACACAGCGTGGGAGCAAGGAAAAAAGATAAACGTAATAGTGCCTGAAACTCGACCAAAATTGCAAGGTGCGCGGCTTACTGCCTTTGAACTAAAAAATGCTGGTATTCCGTTCACTTTGATAACTGATAGCATGGTCGGCTACGTCATGTCCATGCGTAAAGTGGATAAGGTTGTTGTCGGCGCCGACCGCATCGTGAAAGACGCCGTGGTTAACAAAATAGGCACGTACTCCATCGCCGTCCTTGCTCATGAACACAAAGTACCATTCTACCCTGCTGCTCCTTCAAGCTCCTTCGATCTGAACCACACGGCTAAAGACGTGGTCATTGAACAAAGGGATCCTGAAGAGGTGACACGAATAGGATCAAGAACCATTACACCGCGCGGAACGAAGGCTCTGAACCCAGCTTTTGACATAACTCCAATGAAATACGTGACTGCTGTAATATGCGAGAAAGGCGTGTTCACTCCAAAACAACTTCAGAAACCGCTCTGGCAGACATGGATGGCGGTCAGCTCTTTGTAGTCTGAAGAAGACTGGCTTAAGGCTATAGCGCCTTCTTCTTTCGCCCAGTTCTCCAGAGGTCTTCAACATGACGCTTCTGCGAGGCTACTCTTTCGATCTCATTTCATGTGAGGGCCAAAAACTCAAAAGGACCGAGTCAAGCTCAACTTCCACATGCGGCAGACGCTATCGTTATAAAAACCTGCACGACTAACAATTTGACGGGCGGACCTGGGCGGGTACAGAAAGTTCAACCAGAACCTCTACCGACGCCTAGCCCGGACAGGGCGCAGGCCCCCTAAGCCTGTGGTCGTGGGTTCAAATCCCACCCCGCCCGCCACACTTTCTCTTTTCCTGAAAAGAGAACCTGTACTAAGAGAAAAGGGCGTTTGGGGCTGATTTTGAGTTGCTTCGTTGTTTTGGGTTTGTATTTGGGAAGGAATACTTGTAGTAATTGGTATTGGGACGGTCCCAGGACGGTCCCGAGTAAATTGTTGGGACAGTCCTGAGCATGCTTGGGACGGTCCTAAGGCGGGCGCCATGAGCAGGCTGGTTAGGTAGTCGTTGAGTCCGAGGTGTGCGGCTTTGGCTTTTGCTCGGAGTAGATTTGCGACTTCCTGTTTGAGGCAGATGCCTGTCATTCCTGGTTTAGGCATTTTCTTAACTCCTCGTAAAGTGTTGGTTGTTTGGCAATTTAATATCTACCTATGAACGCTCTGGTAATCTTCAGAGTATCTGAAGGCTGATCTCTGAAGTAACGCGCGCATGCTACCCTTGTGCCATCAGTTTGCATGCTTCAGTTTGCCTTTGTTGTTCGATTTCCGTGATTTTCTTTTCGAGGAAAAAACTCCATTTTGTCGGGTGTTTATAGTAGTGGAGAAATACAACGGCGATTCCGTTCTCCTCATACACGTTCTTTCTACGGTTGTAGTCAAACTTCTCTGAGCCGCATACCTCAATGAAGACTCCAAGTTCCCTGAGGTAGAAATCTGGTATGAAAAGTCTCGGCCTTTTATGCTCATCAAACACGAAAACAGGGAATTCGAACTCCCAATGAAGACCCGCTTGCTTCAAGTAGTGAGCAACTTCTCTTTCGGGCTTTGTCATACGGTCATAGATCGAGACCAATGCGCCACATCCCTTCTATGTACTGCAGCATGTCGTTTTCAAGTGCTATTAATAACTTGAGGAGAATGGACCCCAAACTGAAAGTGATTTGCCGACGTGCTACTCTGAGATGTTTCAGGGTCGAGCGCCTAAAGCAGTGATAGCCAAGTTCTGCGCAGGAAGAGAGTTGGAGAGGCTGAGGAGAATATGCGACAAAGCTGAGCTACAATTACTTAGCTAACCCTTTTGATCCAAAGTGTGCTTTCATCAAGTGCATGTCCATGTTTTGTATCGAAGATTGTTTCACAAGTCATAAATCCCATGAGTTATCATAGCTATGAGTCGAGTGGATAGGATTGAAACAATGAGGAAGAAGATAATTTTAAGAACAACGCTGATGCTCTTCTCGCTATTTGTATTGACAACGGCGTTCTATACCCCCAAGGTCAAAGCCGACACAATATTTTTCATCAGAGCTGACGGTTCAATTGATCCGCCAACATCGCTGATTTTCACGGCTGACAATATCACCTACGTATTAACTGGTGACCTCTGGGAATGCTCAATCATTATTCAGAGAGATAACATCGTGCTCGATGGAGAAGGCAGGCGAATCACCCCTTTTGATTTTGGTATTGACGGAGTGACTCTTTCCGAAGTCAGCAACGTGACGGTTCAGGATATTTTCGTAGATATGACATCTATTGGCCCTGGAGGCACAGGGATATACCTGTCTTCATCTTCGAATTGCACAATCAAAGAAACCTCTACGTGGACCTCCGGAGGCACAGGGATATACCTGTCTTCATCTCCGAATTGCACAATCAAAGAAACCTCTGCGGGGCTGTTCGGTTCAGACACAGGGATATACCTTCATTCATCTTCATACTGCACGATCGATGGATGCATTATTAAAGGCGACGTCACACTGGATTCTTCTTCGGACAACACGATTGTTGGAAACAACATGTCGGGCAGTAGCCTCACACGACGTGTGAGGCTACTTGGCAATTCCTCGCGTAACCTGATTTTTCACAACAACTTCGACCCCAGTGGTTCTTCTCCCGTCCAAGCCAATGGTTTGGTCAATTTTTTCAACGTAGATTATCCATGGGGAGGCAATTATTGGTCCGGATATCACAGCCAGGATGTGTATGGAGGCGAATTTCAGGATATACCGGGCAGCGATGGAATATGGGACCATCCCTACATTTTCGACGCAAATAATACAGACAGATATCCCTTTACGCAGAGAGACAGCTGGAAGACCCTACCCCCGCTGGGATATCCAGTAATAACACGCCTCAACAACACTCCCACAAAGCCCTGCTACAACGAAGAGGCGCTCGTAACAGCCAAAATAATCGATGACGTTGCTGTTGACTATGCTTTGCTTTCGTACACTCAAGCTGCCGCCTGGCACAATGTCTCCATGAACCGATTGGCCGACATATTCAACGCCTCAATTCCTGCGCAACCTTACAGCACGCTTGTGCAGTACAAAATCTACGCAGTTGACACTGGTGGCAACTGGACCGCGTCGGGTACCCCCTCATACACCGTTGGGGATTCTATAGCTCCCGAAGTAATCATATCCAAGATTCCGGCCTATCCGCTGCCGATGCAGACAGTCACAGTCTTCGCAGATGTTACAGAACCAGTAGATGCAAGCGGAGTCAAATCCCCTGTCTTCTTTTCCTACAGAGTTAACAGTGGCTCATGGTGGAACACTACTATGGTCTTCAACGGTGGCCTGAGTCTCTATGAAGCAACAATACCAGCTTATGAGAAGCACGATTTTGTTGAGTACTTCGTCAAAGCCTTAGACAACGCTGGAAACACCAATACAATAGTCATTCATCATTATGAAGTGTTGAGATGTGATGCCAATCACAATGGAGTTGTTGATGTCTACGATATTCACATGATTGCAAAAGCTTGGGAGTCGAAGGTTGGAGAACCAGAATACAAGCCAGAAGCCGACATAGATGAAGATGGCGTGATAGACGAAACAGACCTCAGAATTCTCAACATGCAATACGGAAAAGACCCGTAGCCAACAAAGGATCAGCGTGCACCAAAGCGCGCGCCAGTACAGCTTTAGCGCGCGCCAGGCGGCGAAGAAACGGATCGAGAGGATAAGGCAAGGCAGGTTCAGTATTTCACGAAGGCTGACTATGCCTTTTTCAACTTGTTCAACCGGGCTGAAGAGTGGATCATTAAGGGAACCACACACAATGGTGTCAAAGACAAATATGGAGACCTGTGTAGAGTGCCATGTCTCAATTGCTTCGAGGTTAACGGCGAATTCCTTGAAGCTCTCGGACAACTCAGCATTCAGGGAAATGACAGATTTGAGATTGGCGTGCTTTTTCAACAAACGTAGGTTGCGAAGCTATTTTGGCAGAGATGAAGTCTGTGATGTTGATGACTGGATAGAAAGTGGATGCCCAGAGTTGCCGAATAAGCTATGTTGGAAATATGATATCTTCACGAAAAGGAGAGGAGTATTAGATCCGTTCAATTATTGCGACGTTGTTAGACTCAGGACAAGAAAGTCTGGTCTTAGACGACTGCCAATCCAGGCCATTCCATTGGAATTTGTTGTCGGGCTATTGGTCAGAAAGGGTGATTCAAAGCTGTGCTTGACTCACCAAAAAGCATAAGATACACATTTGAGGTCTTTCCTGTGCTCTAAGCACGCGTTTCAGCTCAGCTGTTAGTCGAGCCAGCTTTCGCTCTGGCCAAGTTTCTTTGGCACGTCTACTCCGCCTATGGGCTTGAAGTATTTCTGCAAGCATTGTTCTGAGCACACGTAAATCGGCACTACGGCTTTTCTGAAAAGGACCTTCAACGTTTCTTTGCCACACGCCACGCACTGACCCATCCAGATTCCCCTTTTTCCAGCCTTTCTTGAATGTTGAGTTCCGTTCGACATTTGCTTCTTAAAACCAGTGTTATGACGAACATTCAGGAACTGTGGAGTCAGAGACCGCGCTGAAAGTAAGCCGCAAGCCGATAATGCAGTTGCCAGCTGAACGCAAAAAGCCATTCTGGCAGATACTCTAATGCATACTGCTTGTGTTAAGTTCCGAGACTCTCTGTACAGAATTTTAAACAATTTATTCCAAAAAACTTAAGTAAAAACGGCCATGCCATTTTTAGACAGGTTCATGTGTAAACAACTCATCGCAAGTCTCAATGCCTTTTCGATTTTTACATAGGAAGGTGTATGTAAGATTAAAGACTAACATGATAACTAACATTTAAGTTTGGCGCGGGTTCCTAAAGGTTGAGGAGGACGCCCCCAAAGCGTCAGGCTGTCACAGCAGCCTTGTGGGTTCGAATCCCGCCCGCGCCGCACCTTTCTTGCGTGCGTATGAACGCATGGAACTTACTTTGTGATAATAGGACTAATACGATTTAAAAGTTGTTGACAGATTTTGGGAATCTCGTTCCATAGCATTGCTTTCCTTAACGTGAGAGTTGCTTTGAACAATACTATTCACGCCGAGAAATTAGCATTTTTCATGTTTGGAAACAAATATATTCTCGCGTTCTTCCGCACTCACATGATTTATACACATAATCGAGAATGATTCTTTAAGTAATCGGATGAAACTTAGTGCCATCTCGTTTTTCCAGAATAGGTAGGTTTTTGTTTGCAGCAGCAATGCTGTGATGCCGATGAGTTTTGCGAGTTTTTCCAAGCTTGCGGTCTGCACTTCTCGGTTGTATAACTCTCGCTTTCCGTAGGGTTGATGGTAGAAGAATTCTTTAAGATACCGTAGGTGGGCGTTCTTTGCGAAAGCTTCTTTGGATCTGCAAACAGCATGCCAGCCCTCCGAGGATTGATCTCTATGGCGATGAACTTGGTTTCGCACCTTCCTACTCCTTTATTGGTGAAAGCGAAGCAGCAATGGCAATAAAGAACGGAGCATACTGCTATGACCACTCCACGTCTCTTCTTGACCATGTTCAAAAGGCTCAGTGAGTCCGTCAATGGAAGATAGAGGATGGAAACCAAAATAGCGCATCCAGATGTTCGACGAGGTTGATCGGATTGTCCGAAGTAATTCTGGGCACAATGTCAAAGCCTTCACGCGCACATAACTTCGCTTGTTGTATTTGGCTACGTATTCGCATATGCAGTACTCCCGAAAATGCAGACTGAAAGCCTTTCTGATTACTTGTTGCTGGTTGCTGTTGTGGGCGGATTTGTTGGCACCCTTTTCTACTTCTTGAGATTGGAGGAAAAGGCAATCTGGCTTGGACTATGGTTATGGGCAAGGAAAAAACCGAAAGAAGCAACAGACAAAGGAGCTTTGAAAAGAAACTATGCGATGTACTCTTTCAATTCCATCTATTTATCCGAAGCCAAAGCAAAGATAACTGCATCTATCTACTTCTTTCTAAGCTGCATAATCGGAGCATGGCAGATCACAAACATTGAGCGCCTTAGTGAGATTCAGATCTGGGTCAAGACAGCGCTGATATTTGGCGGTCTTCTCGTTCTTTTGATAGGCTGCTATGGGCTTTACAGGCTACCAGGAAAAATACGGATCCTTGGGCTATACTACCAATGGACTCATGAATTCGAAGTTGAAGATCCGTACCTCAGAACCCTACGCGAATTGAAGCAAGCATTAGAAAAAGGAGATTGGGCCGAAGCGACGGTCCTTAAGTTCAGGATCGATGACTTCTTGCCACGTGTACCACCTACACGCGCATTTGGAGCAGAACAGAAATAAGGGAAGTTAGCCGAGGGCTTTCTTCCTCAACTCCTCCAAGTAGCTCGCGTATCTTGGGTAGAATTTAATGGCTTTCCTGTGAAGTCGCATGTAATGTCTGGCGCCTACGCTTTTCGGAGTCCGACCCTGGATGAAGTCTGCCACACTCTCAGGAATATTCAGTTTCTCATCAGTCATAACGTCGTTAGCAAACTTTCTCAGGTACTTGTAGCTGATCAGATTCTTGCCCGCCTTAGCTTTGAGTTTCCTGGCAGCCTCGTAACCTATAGTCCAAGGAAGTTTTCGCAGCAGTTCCATCGTGTACTCCGTGAAAAAGGCGTAGTACGCCAGTTTCACTTTTCGCATCATACCCAACGTGGCTACGTAGAATCCGTTTGCTTTCTCAATTTGAACGTGGTCCAAGTCTTCTACGAGTCTAACCGCCTCAATCACCCGAATACCCGAATCCAAGATCAAGTTATAGATAGCAAAATACACTTCATGACCCGCATCTGAGCTCAGCTGCTTCAACGAATCGACTATCTGCTCCTCAGCTGGCACATTAATATCGAAGCCCACTTCATCCCGTGGAATATTCTTCCTCAATAGATCCAGCCAAGCTTTCTCTGCAAATCCCTGAGCTTCGTAGAAATTCAAGAGGTTGCGAACCGCTCGAATCAACCCGTGCTTCTGACCGACACTCAAATTCTGAAACATCTTAGCCACGTCAATAGGCAACCTCAGCGGAGAACCAAACCGTCTTAGGCTACTCAAAATCCCCTTAATGTAATCGTCAGTCAGACTTCGACTTCGAAGCCACACCTGAAAATCCTGCTTAACCGTAGCATAATCAATGACCGAACACCTGTTCGGGCCCCCTAAGCCTGTGGTCGTGGGTTCAAATCCCACCCCGCCCGCCACAGCTCATAGATCCAATTGCGCGCAGCACCACAAGCGGTTGTCAGAAACCCAAAAAAGAATCCTCTCCGAGAATTTTTTTTGCAAAATAGTGATGTGCATGCTTTCCAGTGTCGATATATTGTTTCGTTCGAATTAAGATATATATTAAATCCCGCTTTGTAAACTAGTTGAGGAAACCAATTGAAATCGAATGCACCATCGCGAAGTCTACCGCGACGCATGAAAGAACTGGAGAAAGTATCCGCCAGAATTGACGCAAAAATGATGAAGCTAGAGAAGATATTGTCCACAATGGTCGATGATCTCCAGCAGCAGAAAGCAGACTAAGCATAATCAGTCACGAAAACACATCTGTTCGCTCTATGTAACAAGTTTCCCGGATACATGGTCAGTTCTGTGCGTACACTGAGAAAAAACTGCGATTTCTGGATTGTGAATGGAAGGCTAAGCAGAGCTGAAGAGAGAGA
>Ga0315314_1000150_pt1 | contig 91818 bp, 90 predicted proteins | sample TDP9_MG_FD_203631 | JGI IMG/M metagenome (GOLD analysis project Ga0315314, IMG submission 203631) | Freshwater sediment microbial communities from Lake Towuti, South Sulawesi, Indonesia - TDP9 | ecosystem: Environmental > Aquatic > Freshwater > Lake > Sediment | place: Indonesia: South Sulawesi...
GAGGCAGACCCTGACGTGCACCTCGAACTGGACGAAAATGGAAAAATCATGGGCATAGAAATCTGGAACGCGAGAAAAAGCGGTCTCATAAAACAAGTGGCAAAAGCCATAACTGAAATAGCTTCATAAAAGCTACCAGCAAATTCGTGCTCCAATTTCAGCCATCTTTTCAATTTTTTCTTACATTAGCCTTGTTTGACTAAAATAGGCCGAAAATGAGCCTAAAATTTATGGTGCTCCGGCCGGGATTTGAACCCGGGTCTGTGGCTCGAGAGGCCACCATACTTAACCGGACTATACTACCGGAGCACGGGTTATTCTACTTTTTCCATTTGCATTTGCGATATATAACCACTTCATCCTTCTCGCCGTAGTCTATCTAGTTTGCTCTCTTCTTCAAGGTTTTTGCTATGCCAAAGCCATCTGTGGCTTTCAATTTTTATGCTTGTGGCTGCGGGATTCGATTATGTGCTTACTCTTCTAGAGTGAGAAATAAAGTTGGTATAACCTTGTAGGACCACTTTCACTTTAAAGAGTAATGTGCTCTATTTTGTGTATTTTTATGCCTTTTTTGTCTAGTCGTTGAATGACTGCTGTTTTTTCTTCTGGCGCTAAAGCTTCTGGGGCAACCACTCCCTTTGTCTTTATTTTCCCTTCAGCAAATATTTCTGTGAAGACTTCTGCGCCTATTCCCACGTAGTAGGATGTGGCCGTTACTCCTGGCATCCTCTTATTAGCTTCTTTTAGTGTTAGCATTGTGTAGAATGTTGATTTTACTTCTCTGCCCTTTCTCTCGCCTTTAATGTCAATTGACAGACAACAAGTTTCATTTATTAATGTTCCATCTGCGATTTTCTTTTCAATTTCTTCTGGCGTCAATGCTCTTGGAGTTAACGTGAGAAACATGTCTAGAGGGGCAACTTTAACCCCTTTGACTTCTATGGGTTCCTTTTTTGCGAGGCCATAGTCGAATATTGCTTTGGCAAAAGGCATGTCCGGACCGCACATTTTAAACTCCACGTATTTAAGGTCTTTAAGAAACGTGGGTATCGTAATGGGTTCCTCGTGTAAATGGTGATAGCATGGTTGCGGTCCAATTGGGTCAGGGAATGTGTAGATTTCTTCTCCACTGAATGGTGGAACTCTCTTGAACTTTCCATTCTCGAAGACTACGGGGTCATTTGTCATATCTCTCCATAAGAGGTCTGGAGCCCATGTAGAGAGAACTTCTTTAGCTTTTAGCACGCTACAGTCTTTCATGCGCACTTCGTAAAGGTGGTCAAGGTTGTCTGCGGCATATCCGGCGACTACATCCGTTATTCCCGGGTCCTCTCCAGTGCTGATCAGCGCTAAGGTTCCCACGTCTTTAAATTTCTGGTCGAGCTCCAACTCTTTTTCTATTACCTTCTCCATCGGTTGATCCATTGTTTCAATTGACCATGCAGAAGCTAGGTCCTGGTAGTTTACCCCGCTTTCAGCGCATGCCTTCATCAATCGTAGGTTGTATATGTATGAGGCAGCATTAATCACCAAATCGACATTCTTAACTGCTGCGCGTGCTTCGTTGATGTTGTCTAAGTCTACGCGGCTTGCCGAAAGCTTTTCGCTTTTGTACTTTGAAACAAACCTTTTAGCCTGTTCAAGTCTCCGTCCAGCACTTATAACCTCCGAGACTTTAGGATGCTTAACAAGCTCCCGACATATGACTTGTCCTTGGGCCCCGTATCCACCTACCACTAAGACCCGCATTGTCTACACCACTTAGACCTTACTTTGTTTCTCCTTATGTTTTGAAATCATGTAAATAAAGTATTCTGTCGTGGGAAAGCGGTTATTTTTAATAATGCACAAAACATGGAAAACGTTAATTGCTGTGAAACCTTAAAAGTTGATTCCTGTTTTAGGGAGGATTTTCGATGAGTCAGAAAAGCGGTTTCAGGGTCGTAGAGGCTTCGGGGTCATATTATGAGATTGGTTTCAAAGTCGGAGAGCGGTGCAAGGATTTAACTGAAAGCATGATGGAGGATGTGAAAATACGGATGAAAGCCGTAGGCTTAACTTGGGACAGAGCGGTTTCCAATGCTCGTAAGCATCTGCCGTTCGCGGAGGAGTTTGACCCAGAGTATGTTGAATGGATTCGCGGGTACGCTGAAGGCTCAGGATTCAAGTTTGAGGACCTCTTCGCCTATTTTTGTCAAGAATCAAGTGGAGGCTTGTGCACTGATATAGCTGTAAACAACGAAGTTACCTCTGACGGGTCCGTGTTTTCTGCGCACACAGAGGATTGGTACCCAATAGATGAGAAGCATCTGGTCTTGATTCGCGGCAAGCCTGAGGGGGAACCAGCCTTCTTAGCTATGACTTTGGGTGGATTACAAATCGATTGCGGCTTAAGCTCTGCTGGGATAAGCGTTACACAAAACTTACTCCCTCAAAGAGACGTTAGGATCGGCGTTCCCAAGGAGTTTGTCGCTCGCAAGATTCTAGCCTCCAAGACAATCGGCGAAGCTATACGTGCGGCGCTTCCAGAGAAAAGGGGTTCAAGCTACAACAACAACCTCTGCGACTCCAGCGGCGAAATCTACAGCCTAGAAGGCTCTGCCACCGACTTTTGCGCCTTGTACGCTCATGAGGGCTACATTGTTCACACAAACCATTATCTTTCTCAAAAGATGGCTAAATACGAAGCTGCCTTCAAGAAGACAAAAGACAAGTCTCCTGGAGCTGCAGCAAATTCTATAATCCGCTACAATAGGGCTCTGAGACTGTTAAAGAGGGGGCTTGGAAAGGTTACTGTTGCTTCCCTAAAGAAAATCCTATCAGACCACGTTAACTATCCGAACTCCATCTGTCGACACGTAGACGAGTCTGTTCCACCCATGGAACAGTGCAAAACCATCTTTTCCATAATAATTGATGTTACCCATCTGAAGGTCTTAATCTGCCATGGAAATCCATGCGTAGTGGAATACAAAGAATACAAGCTCTGAGTGTTCTATGGTGGACCGGGCGGGATTTGAACCCGCGACCTCCTGATTGCGAATCAGGCGTTCATACCACTGAACTACCGGCCCACTTAAACGTTTGAAAACATAAGGCTAATTAAACATTTTGAGAACTGCCTCTAAATGAGTCTAAGGCGTATCTCGACAGCATTTTTTAGCCTTTTCTGGTCACGTTGGCTAATTGACAGAGAGTTTATATTGAAAGGAGAACAAGGTAACGGAAAGAGGGACAATGTTAGGGGAACTTTTGACTATTACAGCTGCTCTGTGTTGGGCTCTGGGCGCTTCTTTATACAAGAAGAGCTTGCTTAATGCACGTCCAGTAACGCTTAACTTGTTTCGAAGCTTCCCAGCCACCCTCTACGCTTTTCTGGTATTATATCTTCTTGGAAAATGGAGTCTTCTGTCTGAGTTGGACATGGTTTCCGTGGCATACATTGGGTTCTCATCTATTTTGGTCTTGGTTGTTGGAGACATGCTCTATTTTACTGGATTGAAATCTGTTGGGGTAGCGAAGACCGTTCCAATCGCCTACTCATATTCAATTTTTGTCGCCCTAATCAGCACCATCTTTCTAGGGGAGCCGTTGACTGCTCTGGTCTTGCTCGGGACCATGGCGGTGGTCTCTGGGATTTGGCTGGTGGTTGGTCGAGCTGAAAATGAGGTTAGCAAGCGGGAACATTCGAAACTTGGGATTCTCGCGGCTCTGGGCACCTCACTTTGCTGGGCGTGCGGCGTCGCTGTCTTCAAGAGCATCCTAGCAAACACGGATCCGTTCCTTCTCGCTTCTGTTAGGATGCTCTTTCTTTTGCCTGTACTGGGCGTGTTCACGGTCTTACCTTCTGGAACAAGGTCTTCGACCAGACATTTAACAAGATTTAACATCCTTACGATGTTTCTCAGTGGGCTCGTAGCTATTGGAGTTGGAGACACGTTTTACCTCGTTGGGCTAGAGACAACCAAAGCTAATGTGGTTGCGCCACTCGCATCAACCACGCCCCTCTTTGCTACTATAATCGCCATTTTGTTTCTAAAAGAAAAAGTTTCTAAGAGAGTGGTTGTTGGAACTTTTCTTGTAACAGCTGGGGTAATGCTCCTCACTTTAGAACAGATGATTATCTGAGAAATGACACACAACTTGAGCGACGGGTTTTCAACATTCTACTTTTATTAGGTTCAAATCAACATACCTTTTCGCTATATGATCCAAATGGCACAAAAAACCTAGGGGGTAGGGTCCGTATTGGTGAGAATTTCACGCAATAACATTGTTTTCAGAAAAGCCCCCTCCCCCATTTCAACATTCTTTGAGTGTTAGGCTCCAAATAAAACTGAGGCTCTCTATTGAGTAACAAAAGAAAAAAACCATTGAGTAACAAATCAGATAAGCTGGGCAGGGAGGACCTTTTGATTGTCAATAAAATTTTTCCTTTGACGGTTCAATAGACATTGGGCTCAAATAGAAGACAAAACATTGGAAAAGGCAACGAAATGTATAAATTAGAAACTTCTATCTGTAACATTCTGGTCGGGCGGTAGCTCAGCTTGGTAGAGCTTCCGAGTCAGCCACATCCGTGACTGACGGAGACGCTGTAGACGCCTACCATGAGTAGACGTTCACTCAGCCTGCCAAGCGCACAGACACCGGAGTGTCGCAGGAGAGCTTGAAGCAAGCCTTCAGCTCGGCGAATTCAAAATGAAGGTCCAACTTCATGAAACTCCCGCCCGCCCGACCACTGAATCAAGTTTGGATGTTTTGCGAGCGGCTTTTCAGCATTAATAACGCCAGAAGACCGCTAGCTAAGGCTGGGGCGGGTAAGAGATATACAACTGGCTCAAGTTGGCGTAACAATGGAAAAGTCGATGTGAAATAATAACACAGTACAAGGGTTACGATACCTCCAGCAAGATTCAAAACTCCTCCCCTCCCAGCCCTGTCTTTCCATATCAGGTAGCTGCCAAAAACAAGGGTCAAGGATGATGCGGCTGCTATTCCTCCCGCAATGTAGGCTCTTGCCAAAAAAGATTTGCTTAGCACAGCTAAGTGGAGATAGAGAGTGGTCACATGAATCCCGATCAAGACCATGTTTATCGAACCTAACCACCCTAAAGCCGCGCTAATCAACGCGTACCCCACCTTTGCCAACAGAGCCTTCAACTGGTTGCAGCGGACTTCAACGTTCGGTTCCATTTCACTCCCTCCTCATGATAAAAACAGCCATGCAAGACGCCGCCACAATGATACCTGACAGAGCCGATGAAACAGAAAGCCCCGTTGTGCTGATCGAATTCAAAGTTGAAGTTGTTCCATCCGAATCAGGCAGATCAGCTTTCACCTCACCTATCTCTGTCTCAACTATGGCAACACTTCCCTGAATTGAGATTATGGTCCCTTGAATTTCGCCCACACAGGTCTCTACGGTGGCCATGTCTCCCTCAATTGCAACCACCGTGGCATTGGTGTCCTCAACAATTGATTTGATGTAATTAACATCAGCAGTAACCTCGCCAATATCGGTTTTTATGACCACCACATCCCCCTGCACCGCAACTATTTTAGCGTTGGTGGATGCGAGATTAACCTTGATCACGCCAACATCTGTCTGAACAGTGGCTATATCACCCCTAACGGCTAAGAGGCTAGCGCTCCAATCCGTTAGTGTCAAACTCACCAAGAAACTACGAAGGGAAGCCCCGTTAACCCCGCTTACATTCGCCTGGACGCTCAGGGTGTACGTGCCAGCCGAGGCGTTGGCTGAAATGTTGTAGGATACAAGGTAAATGCCCGTCGCTATGTGTTCAACTGTTAAGGTCTCCGTAGTTCTATCAGGCTTATGAATTGTCGCGTTAATCTCGGTGACATCAACCGGAACGCCATTAAGACTTGTGAGCACGTAAAAGTCCACTGTCTCTGCCCTAAAGTGCACTGAACCAACATCCATTTCCACGCTTAATACATCCACATCCGTGCCACCGGCTACCGTTACCATGTACGTCGCTTCAGCGTAGGTGCCATTACCGTCCAGTGCCTTAACCAAGTGATCGCCAGCCTCCGCCAAAGGCACGTTAAAGACTGCCGCAAAACTTCCATCAGCATCAGTTGTGGTTGTTGCAATTGGCGAGTCATCAAACTTGACCGCGATGCTTGAGTTAAATGCGAACCCCGACCCGCTAACAGTTACTTTCGTTCCTACCGAACCCGAAGTTGGGCTTATAACTATGTTGGGAGACGGCGTCACCGTCACTGGCTCACTCGCCCACGTTACTGCGCGGATGAAAATAGTCTTGGCTTCATCTGTCCAAGCGTTGCGGATATGTGTGTAAATGTTTTGTGAAAGCCCAGCTAGAAGTAGATGCACGTTTCCATTTTTCCTTAGGGTATATGCAACACCACAGCCTATGAGACCAACCCGATCAGTACCGACATCCGCTATTGTCACCCCTGAGTAACGATAAAACCACGCGAAGTCATACCAGCCGCCATTAATGAGAGATATTTTTTCACCGATGCTCCATCCCTCAAAGATCGGATGATTCTTAGTCACCTCATAGTACACGTCACCCTCAGAGTATGCGTGGTACGAACCCTTCGGATCGCTGAAATACCGTTGAAGCAGAGAAATGCCGTAAGGCGACCATAGTCCCGGCCAAGTGTTAGTGAAGACAAGTCCCACTTGGTAGTTATCAGCGGCGTTGATTAAAGCAGAAAAGGTTTTGTTACCCGGATCGGTGGGTATATTCACTACGACCACGTCATAATTGTAGATATCTTGGGTTACGTCCCAGTCTCTTTCGTGGGCACTGATGTTCCTCATAAGAAGGTTAGTGATTTCTCCCCTGAAATCACCTAGTATTGCGACCTTCACAGTTGGCTCCAGCTGGATGTCTACAGTTGTTGTCTGGTTTTCGAAGACTTCCGCGTCTCGGGTTACAGATGGCTTGTAACCCCACTTCCAAGCGTCAATATCATAGACTCCAATAGGGGTTTCTATGATGTAGTAGCCAGCATCGTTTGTTACAGCGGGCCTCATCGGCGTATCCAGTAACGTAACGGTTACGTTCGCTATCGCGCTGTCTGTTCCAACATGGGTGACGACCCCTGCGATAAATCCTCTGGACAGTGGTGTCAGTTCGAAGTCAAGTCTGGTCCACTGTTTTTCAAACACTTCCGCCGTGGCATTCTGTCCATAGTATCCGAACGAGCTGGCTGTTAACGAGTAGTTGCCTGGATACAACCATATCTTGTAATATCCGTCTGCATCTGTTTCTTCGCTTCCCCAAGAGACTCCCCATACGGTTACTTGAGCTCCCCATTCAATCGGCTCTGAGGTTTCAGCATCCGTCACGTAACCCTCAACACCACAGTTCAAAGATGCTAGTTCCACAGCCTCGTATGCATCAATAACGCCCCAACCGTATCTAATGTCTTGACCAGCATCGCCCAAATCCTCCACGGTTATTCTGAGCAGATCGTAAATGTTGTCGACGGTCATGTTTGGGTTAGCATGAAGTATCAACGCGATGGCTCCAGCCACGTGTGGTGTTGCCATTGATGTGCCCGACCAGTATTCCCATTCTCCTGAGGGCAGAGAGGAGTAAATGTACACGCCTGGCGCGCTGAAATCTGGTTTCATGTAGGGTTCAGGATATGAGGCTGGCCAGTCTACCACTTCGCCGCTGCTCCACCACGCAACCTTGTTGTACTTGTCTATGGCGCCGATTCCGAAGCTTTCGTAAACGTTGGCTGGGCTCCCCGACGAGTCTTCTCCGCCGTTGCCTATTGCTGCAACCGGCACCACACCAGCCGCCCTCATGTTCTGAATAGGTTCTATCATTTCATCATAGTAGCCGTAGGCGCCCCAAGACATGCTAACAACGTGTGCCCTCTCACCAGCCGGATTTCCATGCTGGTCAAACGGATTTACTGCCCACTGCATGCCCGCTATGCATTGAGCAAATGAACCAGAACCAGATGGCAGCACTAACCCATGCATGAGCCAAGCGCCTGGCGCGACACCTATAGCAACGCCGCTCGCGTTCCCTCCAAGAACTGTGCCAGAAGTGTGGGTCCCGTGACCATGCGTGTCGCGCGGTATTGAATCTGTAACCACATTACCAGACCAGTCGAACTCGATCCATCCACCGGGAAACGTTGGATCCAACGCGTTGTCAGTCCACATCTTTCCTTCAAGGTCTGGATGACCTATGTCAACACCCGTGTCTAACACGCATACACGTATCCCGGAACCGTTAAAACCTAGAGCCCAAACTTCCGGAGCGTTTATTCTGTCCAAGCCCCATGTAACGTCGCTGGAACTCACATAGCTTTCACTCATAGGTTGGGGGACGGTAACCTCGAAGTTTTCGAAGACTTCCTCCACCTCTTCCAGATAAGCGAGCTCATACAGAGTGTCAATGGTAACGTTCGCTAGTATAGCATTGATGAGCCAAAAAGTGTTCAATATCACAGCATCCTCTTCTCCCATCAAAAACTCCAATACGCCCTCTTGGACTCTGGTTGCGTGCGTCCTCAACATATCAGCTGTCGTGCCACTTTCGACACCGCGAAGATCGGCATCTCGCAACTTAATGACTACAGTGATAGCCCGCTCAACATCACCAGCTTCTTCTATTTGTTGCTGAAGTGAACCGCTCAACTTCTCAAGTGGAGGTAACTTCGCGCCTGCTTCCACCAAAAAATAGAATGCGGCACCTGCCGAAGCCATTATTGCCAAAGAACACAGCAAGACGAAACTAATAAATTCTCTTCGTTTAAATGTTGAGAGGACGTTCATCTTGCTGGGCTTCCGTATCGCATTTCTTACTAAACAATATATGTTTGAAGGAATATAAATATATCCACTCGACATATCATTGCAGCTTTTACGTAGCTTTACCCCCATCCTCCGATTGTGCACGCCATAGACAACACAATAACCTTTGCCTTCGTCGTATAGGACTTAAACTTAAAATATGCGAAAAGTTAGAAAGGAAAGGCGTGCTTACGTTTCTAATCTGGAAAGGCAGCTGATCTCCATGGGAAAAGTTTCTCAAATATTCGAGGAAGCCCGTAAGGAGGGGAGAAAATATCTGCTGGAGCCCGAGGCCAAAGCAGTCTGCATGGAGTATGGAATACCCGTAACGAAGTTCAGAGTGGCGAAAAACAATGAGGAAGCTGTGCGGTTTGCAAAGGAAATGGGTTATCCAGTGGTTCTTAAAATCGTTTCCCCCGATATCATACACAAGTTTGACGTAGGCGGGGTGATTCTCAACATCAAGAGTTCCGAGGAAGTCAGAGATGCCTACAAGAGAATGCTGACTAACGTGAAGAAGCACAAGCCCGACGCCAAGATTGTGGGCGTTTTAGTGCAGGAGATGATCCTCCCATCAACCGAGATCATCGTCGGAACGACCAAGGACCCCCAGTTTGGACCAGCGTTAATGTTTGGGCTCGGCGGAATCTTTGTGGAGGTTCTTAAAGACGTATCATTTAGGATTGCTCCAATCACCAAATCAGACGCTCAAGAGATGATCACTGAGGTGAAGGGTTATCCGATTCTCAGAGGCTATCGCGGTCAGCCTCCCGCCGACATTAACGCCATCGTAGAGATTTTGCTGAACACATCAAGACTGGTGATGGACAACCCAGAGATCAAGGAGCTTGACCTGAACCCGATTTTGGTCTATGAGAAGGGAGCAAAAACAGTCGATGCGAGGATCATACTGGAATAAGGGCTTCAACCATTCCAAACACGAGATCTTCTCCCAGCTTTGCATCCCGCCCGACATTCCCTTCTTCGTTCGACTTGATGGAAGACGCTTTCAAGCGGTCTCAGAAACAATCGGCACCGAAAAACCCTTTGACGAAAAATTTGCCAAGTGCCTAGTTGCGTCTGCAGAAGCCATGTTTCAGAACGGTTTCAGTCCAGCTCTGGCCTACGTAGCCAGCGACGAGATTAACCTGCTATTTTTGTACACCGCACCCTTTAGGCGAAGGGTTGAAAAGATAAACTCCATCTTAGCCGGCATAGCTTCCAGCGCGTTCTCGTTGAGCACCCTAAAACTCTTTGATAAAACTTCGATAGCGGCTTTTGACGCACGCATAATTGTCTCCTCTCTCGATAAGATCGAAGAATACTTGGCTTGGAGACAGGGAGATGCTTGGCGAAACCACAACAACGCCTACGCGTACTGGCTCTTGCGGAAGACAGGATATAAACCCTCAGAAGCGGCAAAGATGCTGAAAGGCTTGAAAACCGAGGGCTTACACGACTTGCTCTTCAGCCACGGCATTAACCTGGCTCAAACACCTGCTTGGCAACGCAGAGGAATCCTCATCTATAGAGAACCCTACAAAAAGCAGGTGGAGAATCGCATGGTAACCCGCAGGCGAATTCGGGAGAACTGGAACCTCCCTCTCTTCACATCAAAGGAGGGAAAAGTACTGATTCAACAGGTCCTTGAATGGGCCAAGCCCGTTGCAGAGGGAGGAGAAGTTGTCTGATCCTCTCAAACAGAGAATTGAAGAACTAAACTCTAAGCTTGCTTCTCTTAAGGAAGGAATCGACAAACTGAACCTACAAGCCCGAGGGTGGGCCGAAAAGAGAAACTCTATACAGGAACAAATCAAGATCCTGCGAACAAAAGTCGCTGGTCTTAAGGAAAAACGTGATGAGTTAAACGAGAGGGTTCGAGAACTCAAGAACTTGCGCGACCAAGCTAGGGCGGAGCGTAAGGAAAAGCACAATCAAATTCTGAAGCTTAAGGAAAAATTGAGGCGTCTCAGGGAAAAGAAGCCTATCCGAAGCATGCATGATGTAGAAAGCGAAATTGAAAGACTAGAGTGGCAGATTCAAACAACCTCTCTCCCAGTTCGTGAGGAAAAGGTATTAATCGACCAGGTGAGGGCTCTCGAAACCCAGCTGTCGACACACAAACAGATACGTGAATTGGATGAAGACCTTCTTGAATTGCGGGCTGAGGAGAAAGCGTTGGAGACAAAAGCTAGGCTTCACCATGAAAGACTTTCGGAACTAGCTAAGCAAAGCCAGAGCTTCCATGAAAAGATGATCGAAATATTAAGCGAGATTCACGCCCTTCGAGCTGAGGCAGACAACGCACATCAAAAATACGTCGAAATCAAGCAGCAAGCCCAACCTCTTCATCAAGAGCGTGCGGAATTGTTGCGCCAAACCAACTCTATCAAGCAGGAGTTTCGTCAAGCAGAGGAGGAAAAGCAGCTCAAGCGTCAACAGGAGCTTCGCAAAGAGTTGGTTGAAAAGGCATTAGAGAAACTGAAACGGGGCGAGAAGTTAAGTTGGGAGGAGTTTAAGGTACTAGCTGAGCAGAAGAAGCTAGGATCACTGAAAACAACCCGTAAAAATTGATTAACAATTCAGAACCTTAAAATGGAGCATAAATAAAATTAAAGTGATAAACAAACATTTAACAAGGACTGGAGAACCAGCGATGTCAAAGCCTGCAAAGGGGAAGATGGAACGCATCCTCGTTCTCTGCGTCGACAGAGACGACGACCTAGGCGTAAAAACAAGAACAAAGACACCCATTCTCGGAAGACAAGAAAACATCAACGCCGCCACCACCCTTATCCTACGGGACCCTGAAGAACCAGACGCCAACGCCATGTTCGAGGCAGTCAGGGTCTACGACCGCCTGACGAAAGAGGTTAAGGAGACGCTTGGAGAATGCCAGATAGCCACTATCACAGGGTCTGAACTGGGCGGCGTGGGAGCAGATAGAAAACTCGTATCTGAACTCACCGACGTGCTAAAAAAATTTCCTGCAACCGACGTCATCTTGGTCACCGACGGCTATGGAGACGAAGCGATTCTGCCACTAGTTGAGTCAAGGGTGCCCGTAACCTCGGTTCGAAGGATTGTGGTAGCACATAGCACATCCATCGAGGAAACCATAGCAGTGTTTTCTCGTTACTTAAAAATGCTCATTAAGAATCCTCGTTATTCTCGAATCGCGCTTGGCTTACCTGGAATCTTTCTGTTAGTCTTAGGTGTTTTGTCCATTTCCCAAGTTCCTATTCAATCTTACCACGTTTTGATAGCTCTCTTCCTCGTTTTTGGTACATTTCTTTTTGTGAAGGGGTTTGGATTTGATAGAACAGCTCGAGATTTCTACAGGTGGATCCGGGAATATTCTCCTCCTCCTTTCTCCATGCAGATAGCAGGCTTTTCCGCCGCCGCTGGACTTTTGTTGGTTGCCATCGGCTGTTATCAGGGAGCATTTGTTGCAAACTTGTACACTACTGAAAACCCTCCACCAGATCCCAGTCAATGGATAGCAATCTTTCCAAGGCTGGTGGGAGAGTTCATTTCCGGGTCAATAGCCCTTATTGTGATCGGTATCTGCGTTCTGTTTGTTGGTAGGATGATCCGTTGGTTCCTTGAACGAGATTCTAGAGTGTTACGCACTTTCGTCATCGTGGTCGCATGCATTCTTTCGTGGCGAATCTTCTACGAAGCTTCGCAGATTCTCATCAATCCTTCTTTAGAGTACACAAACCTTGTAATTGTCATTGTTGTCAGCATAATCATAACTGTGGTTGCCGTTGCGGTTACCAGTCTGTTGCATAGAAAGTATGCAAGCTTTTTCATGGAGAAAGATGTGGGAATTGAAGAAGGCTGATATAGCGATAATCGGCGGAACAGGTTTAGAAGCGTTGTTAAAGGACGCAAGACAGATTCGAGTGGGAACTCCCTATGGACTCCCGCCCCCAATATCGGTCGGCGAGATTGACAGAAAGCACGTGGTTTTTTTGCCCCGCCACGGCATTCACCACTCGGTTCCCCCTCACCGGGTAAACTATCGCGCTAACGTGTACGCCCTGCACAAGATCGGTGTTAAGCGGATTTCCGCCACAAACGCCGTGGGTGCTATAAATCTTGACTTTAAGCCAGGCGATCTAGTGGTTCCACATGATTTGATCGATTTTACTAGGTGTCGTCAGCTTACTTTTTATGATGAGGCGCCGGTTACACATGTTGATGTGTCTCAGCCATACTGTCCGGAGATTCGTGATCTTTTAATTGAAAAGGCAAAGGAGTCCGGTGTTAGGGTGCGGGATAAGGCTGTTCTTGTTTGCACTGAAGGCCCTCGCTATGAGACCCCCGCGGAGATCGAGATGTTTAGGCGATTGGGCTGCGATGTCGTGAGCATGACTGGGGCGCCTGAGGCGGTGCTCGCCCGCGAGCTGGAGATTTGCTACGCAACTCTGTGCTTCGTTTCAAACATGGCTGCTGGAATGCAACGGCGACTAACCGCCAGCGAAGTGATAGAAGTAGCGAAACAAAAACTACCGATCATTCAGCAAATTTTAAGAGAAACAGTCAAACACTTACCAAAAGACCGTCGCTGCCCTTGCGCGCACGCGCTTAAAGACGCGAGGCTTCGGGGTTAAGCCATGCTGAAAACGTTGTTGTCCATGCTTGGCATTTACAAGGCGTATGAGAAGTGGTTGTGGTATCAGGTGAAAGGCGGCTTGAAGCCTGAGCACATCGCCATCATACTTGACGGCAATCGCCGCTGGGCTTCAGAGAGACTGTTAAACCCTTGGGCTGGCCACCACTATGGCGCCAACAAAATCCAAGATTTGCTGAAGTGGTGCCTCGATCTGGGAGTGGAATCCATCACCCTCTATGCCTTCTCCACCGAAAACTTTCAACGCCACCCAGAAGAGGTGAATGAAATAATGAAGATCGCCGAGGAAAAACTACATGAGATTCTTGAAGACGAGCGGATTCACAGACACAGGGTTCGGGTCAAAGTGATTGGCAGGCTTGGTCTCCTGCCGAAGAGCGTCCAGGATATGGTCATGAAGGTGGAGGAGGCTACGAAGGATTACTACGAACACTTTCTGAACGTGGCGCTGGCTTATGGTGGGAGGGCGGAGATTGTGGATGCCACGAGGAAAATTGCTAAGAAAGTGGAGAACGGGGAGCTGACCCCGGATGGAATTGATGAGCGGGTGTTTGAAAGGCATCTGTACACTGCTTACATGCCAAAGCAGGATCCAGACCTAATTATTCGGACCTCTGGGGAGGAAAGGCTAAGCGGTTTTTTCTTGTGGCAGTGTGCATACAGTGAACTCTGCTTCTTGGACGTTTACTGGCCAGACTTCCGAAGGATAGATCTCTTACGAGCTGTTCGGACTTATCAGAGGAGAAAACGACGCTTCGGCGCCTAAGAGGTTAAGCTCTCTTTTTTGCGCTTACGATTGAAACTACATCTCTGTCCTTCAGAACATGGTCTTCTCCAATTCTCTTTTTCTCACGGACCTCCACCGCATAGATGAAACCCTCTCCCAGCTCCGTGTGAACCTTATAGGCTAGTTGGCGTGCCGTAGTACCGTAGGGCACAATGTACGCATCTGGAAGGACCCTCCCCTCGTGATCGCTAAGGTGCTCAAGGTCCTCCACCGGATAAACAACTATCATGTTTAGGAGTTGGAAGAAAGCCATGTTAATTGCTTGCTGGACGCCGGTGGACTCAAATTTCTGTAATATCTTTTCCAGAATCATCTGCAATGCCTTTTTCTGGACCTCCGTCAGTTCTTCGGGCTTCGTGATTTTGAAGTTGCAGTCTCCCGGCTTGTAGTCAACTAGTTCTTTCTCCGCGGCTCTTCTCAGTGCCAGTTCCGCTTCTGCACAACAGGGAATAACTATGTAACCAAGCTCCCTCAGTCTCTCCAGGTTTTCCTCTGCATGCGGAAGATCTATCTTGTTCGCTGCAATTAGCATGGGCTTGGAGACTTTTCTTAACACATCTAGAAAATTGATAAGGTCCTCATCACTCCACTCGGTTGGCTTATCAGCGTTCAGAGCCGTTTTTTTCAGCGCCTCGATGATGTGCCCTCTCTTTATCGCTAGTCCGCTCAACCGGTTTTCAAGGAGGGTGGGCAGGTCTGTTGTGGCTGACTCGGCGGTTCTGGCGATTTTGGGCCAGTCCTTTTTCAGTATTTGAGCAAGCCACATGGTTATCTCCGTCTCTAGGAATTTCACGTCTTCTGTGGGGTCGTGGGTTCCGGGATTGCATATTTTTCCCTCAGAGTCTGTTGCTCCTGCAGCGTCGACTATGTGGATGAGGGCGTCCGCTTTCCTGATCTCGTCTAAAAACTGGTTTCCAAGCCCCTTCCCCTGCCAGGCGCCCGGCACTAGCCCGGCGCAGTCGATCAGCTCGACCGGGATCAGTCGTATTCCGTCTAGACATAGCGAGTTCTTGGGGCTGTCCTTTACGTTAAATTCTCTGCATACGCAGGGGGAGCGTATGTATCCGATTCCCCGGTTTGGTTTTATGGTGGTAAAGGGGTAGCTCGCAATCTCAACGAGAATCAGGGTTGCGGCTGAGAAAAAAGTTGACTTGCCTGTGTTAGGCTTTCCTACCACGCCTACCATCAAGGTTCAAAACTTCCCACCTAAAATGTAGGCGCATTATCTAAATGAAGTTTCTGCTGAAAAGAAATAAATTCGAGCCAGCGAGATTACTTAGAAGTTAAAAGGAGCCAGGTTACATGAAACCAAAGGCGAGGGTTCTTGTCTGCGACCCAGTCCACGAAGAAGGAATAGAAAAGTTAAGGCGAGCTGGACTTGAGGTTGACGTAAAACCTGCCATCTCACATGAGGAACTCAGAAACGCTGTTTCAAATTACGACGCGTTGATTGTGCGAAGTCGAACCAAAGTTACGAAGGAGATCATTGAAGCTGGAAAGCAGCTGAAGGCTATAGGACGTGCTGGTGTGGGCTTGGACAACATCGATCTAGAAACCGCGGAAAAGCAAGGCATAGCCGTTCTAAACACACCTGACTCTCCCGCCGAGGCTGTAGCTGAACTAACGATAGGGTTGATGATTTCACTGGCACGCAACATCTCCATCGCAGATCAGGCAATGAAAGGGGGAGAGTGGATCAAAAAGAAGCTGGAGGGCTGGGAGTTAAGGGACAAGACTCTCGGCGTCATTGGATTGGGAAACATCGGTGAGAGGGTGGCGAGAATTGCCAAGGCTATGGGGATGAAGATACTGATAACGAAGCGAACCCCTCCGAAGCCAGAGTTGCTGAGGGAACTCGAAGGAGAATTCGTTCCACTCCTGGAGCTACTTCAACGAAGCGACGTTGTTACCATTCATGTTCCCTTAACCCCACAAACCCACTACATGATTGGCGCGAAGGAGCTTAAACTCATGAAGAACGGAGCCTTCCTCATCAACACTTCGAGGGGTGCCGTCGTCGATGAAAAAGCTCTTCTAGAAGCGTTGCAGTCCGGAAAGCTAGGGGGAGCTGCACTGGACGTTTACGAAACTGAACCACCCACAGACCTGACGTTGATAAGATTGCCGAATGTTATCTGCACCTGCCACATAGGAGCCCAAACAAAAGAAGCCGAGAGAGCAGCATCCAACATGATCGCAGAGAGAATCATCAACTTATTCAAGTGATCCATTCTTTTCGGCTTCTTCCCCGAGAGAATATACCATTTCCTTTCTTCTACGTCTCACAACTAAGACCGCGACAGCTGCAAGAATGATTGCGGGAACAGCAACGGCAATGCCTACGGTTTTCAACATGGCGTCTCTCACCAGTCTCGGCGCCTCCTCCGCCCTTTCGCGCGCGGTTTGCGCATACGCCTGAGCAGAAGATGGCTGGCTGCTCCAAACGTCCACTGCCCTTTGAAGGTAAAGATCTGCTTCGGCTAGGGCTTCTTTTGCTCCATGAAATTCTGAGGGGAAAAGGAACGGCGTTCCCGTAGCTTCCGCCACCATAACTGTTAGCTCGGCCTCCTGGATTTTTGAAATCGCATCATAAACGGTTTGAGCCAAGGGAAAATCGTTTAAAACATCAATTGAAATTCTGTGCGCTTGTAGGATTTGCTGAGATCCAAACTGAGCGTCGCCATTGTATGTGAAGTAGTAATTGGTGTAAAAGACTTGCTCAGCTATTTTACATTGACCCCATAGGGAGGCAAAGTGGCGACTGTCCATCTCATCAAAAAGGTTCCAACTCAGGTCGGTGGGCACCCAACCATAGTTTTCCAAATAATACTCAGCCCACATGTGACCATCTGATAATGATTCGCTGTAACTGGTGAAGGCGAAGCCCGTGACAACCCTTGAAGGAATTCCAACAGCTCTGCAGAGAGCCACAAAAAGGTAGGAATACTCGGAGCAGTCTCCCCTTCTGTTTTGCAGCGCCCAAAGGGCTCCCCTCTCCTCGGGCTGAGCCTCGTACGCTAACCTCTCAACAACAAAATGGTAGATTCTTAACGCCATCTCATGAGGATTTTCTTCCTCCCCAACTACATCCTTGGCGGTTGAAACTATGAGTGAGTGATCCGATTCTATTAACTCCTCAGATGCCGTGTACTCATGATAGATAACCGAGTCCTCGTCATACGTACCAGCAAGACTAGAATTTATCAGAAATTCAACGTTGAAAGCTAAAACATGATAGTTTATGCTTACGTTGAGGGCGTGATCCGCTGGAACCGCTTCAACGTTCCAGTAAGCATAAGCGTTCCCGTTGTCTTCCAAAAACTGTTGCGGCGTCGGCGAAACACTGTTGATCACAGCGAAGTGTCGAGCAGTTTCGTTCTGAACAAGCGGAACATAAAGCTGCACATCCGTCGTTTCTGAAGGCCCAAAGTTTTGGATTTGAATGGTGTATGTGAGGTTGCTCACATGGGGTGCTCTGAGCCTGTACTTTAGAAACTCCTGGTTGAGCTCAATGGACTTGGACTGAGCAGGTCCTAAGAGCCACGCTGTGCTAAGAAAAAGAGCGACCAATAAGACCTTTTTTCGGGTGACCAACCGACCACGCACTTTCATCAAACCAGAGCCCCGTTGAAGCCATTGCTCAAACATGTCAAGCTTCAGCGCTTGCCTTCTCACCCTCTCTTGGGCTAAAATTAAAGTTTTCTTTATTAACACTCTGGATTTTAAAGAAGTGTTACCATGATTTATTGGGAAAACCGGAAGTAGTAGCAAAGAAGGGGGTTACCGTCGCAAAAGCGTCTGATGTCCACATCGGAGACGCTGCCATCTAAACCCTCCTTAACCATCCTAGCACATGTTTTTTCCGAGCGTAGGTGCGGGCACTTCGCTGGTAGAGGTTTCCTTTCCTCTTTTCTGGGCTTTTTTTCCTCTATTCTAGGTTTCCTTTTCTCTATTCTAGGTTTCTTTATCTCTTTAAGCTTCCTTTCCTCTTTCCTAGGCTTCCTTTCTTCTCTGGGTTTCTTTTCTTCTTTTTTTGGCTTCCTTTCCTCCTTTCTAGGCTTTTTTTCCTCTTTTGTAGGCTTTTCCTCTTTTCTAGCCTTCCTTGCCTCTTTTCTAGGTTTCCTTCTCTCTTTTCTAGGTTTGCTCGGAACTCTTGGTTTCACTACCTTAATCTTGACCTTAATGCTTCGCGTAATTGTGTTGAACAGCTTTGGTGTTATACATTTGTACAATATGTGCTGCTCCAGACATATATCCGAAGTATTAATACACTCGACACTTATAAAAGTTTGCGCACAAAACACAACGAAGCACGACAGTTCACGTCTTCTTCGTAACGATTTTTATATAAGGTAACTTGATTTCTCTAAGGTAGCTTTCTAAGGAGGAAAACGAGTTGACGCTGGAAAAGGCGAAGATGATTGAAATGTACAGGAAGATGCTGGAGATCCGGCACTTTGAAGAGAAAGTTTACGACTTATATGGTCAGAACCTTGTCCCTGGAACCATTCACCTCTATGCTGGGCAGGAGGCGGTGGCGGTTGGGGTTTGCGCCAACCTTAGAAGGGACGATTACATAACAAGCACCCACAGAGGACACGGTCACTCCATAGCTAAGGGCGCCCAACTAAACAGAGTGATGGCGGAGATTTTGGGCAAGAAAACAGGCTATTGTAGAGGCAAGGGAGGCTCCATGCACATTGCAGATTTCAGCATAGGCATGCTGGGCGCCACCGCTGTTGTGGGGGCTGGAATCCCTGTTGCCGCTGGTGCAGGCCTGTCCATCAAGCTGAGGAAAACAGATCAGGTTGTGGCGTGCTTCTTCGGTGAGGGCGCATCCAATCAGGGGACGTTTCATGAGGGAATTAACATGGCGGCAATTTGGAATCTTCCAGTTCTGTTTGTGTGTGAAAACAACCTTTACGCCATGGGAACCCGTCAGTCGAGAGTTATGGCAATAGAGAATGTGGCGGATCGGGCGGCAGCCTACGGCATTCCAGGCATAGTTGTGGATGGAAATGACGTGATGGCGGTTTATGAGGCTGCGCGTGAGGCTGTTGAGAGGGTGAGGGGCGGAAAAGGACCTATGCTTATGGAGTGTAAGACGTACCGACATAAGGGACACTCCAGATTTGACCCAGCTACCTACCGACCAAAAGAAGAGGTTGAGGAATGGCTGAAGAGAGATCCTATCGCACGATTCAGGGCAAGACTCCTCAAAATGAAGACCCTAACTGAGGAGGAGGCTGACAAGATTGAGCAGGAGGTTGTCGCTGTTGTTGAAGATGCTGTTAAGTTTGCTCTGGAAAGCCCGTATCCAGCGCCGGAGGAGGCTCTAGAACACGTGTACATCTAGGAGGCGTTGAAGGTTGAGGAAGATAACTTATCGAGACGCTCTTCGTGAGGCCTTGAGGGAGGAGATGCTTCGTGACGAGACGGTTTTTGTGCTGGGAGAAGATGTTGGGCGGCACTGGGGTGGGGCCTTCAGGGTGACGAAGGGGTTGGCAAAAGAGTTTGGAGATGAGAGGGTTCGAGACACCCCTATTTCAGAGTCAGCTATTATAGGAGTTGCTACTGGAGCAGCTATAACTGGCATGAGACCAGTCGCCGAGATCATGTTCGGAGACCTCTCCGCCCTCGCCATGGATCAAATTGCGAATCAAGCGGCCAAGCTGAGGTACATGTTTGGAGGCCAGGCAAAGGTGCCTTTGGTGATCCGGACGCCTTTCGGAGCTGGAGTTAACATTGCGGCGCACCATTCTCAAAGTTTGGAGGCTTGGTTCATGCACGTTCCAGGCTTGAAGGTTGCGGTGCCCTCGACTCCTTATGATGCAAAGGGGTTGCTGAAAACAGCCATACGAGATGATAATCCAGTTATGTTTTTCGAGCATAAGCTTCTTTACTCAGTTGAGGGACCAGTCCCAGAAGAAGAGTACACTGTTCCGTTGGGTGTTGCAGATGTAAAGAGGGAGGGAGAAGATGTCACAATTTTTGCCACTTTATACATGGTTCACAAGTCGCTCGCCGCGGCTGAAGAGCTTAGTAAAGAGGGAATCAGCGCAGAGGTTGTTGATCCGAGGACTCTTGTTCCCTTGGACAAGCAGGCGATCGTAAACTCTGTGAAGAAAACTGGTAGAATCGTGATCGTTACGGAGGACTGTAAGACTGGGGGTGTTAGTGCGGAGATAGCGGCTTTGGTTGCTGAGGAGGCAATTGACTATCTTGACGCTCCAGTTAAGAGGGTGGCGGAGCCAGACACTCCCATACCTTTCAGCCCTCCCCTTGAGAAGTTTGTTATACCTGACGAGAAGAGGATCATAGGGGCGGTTAAGGAAGTTGTTCATTAACTTGGAATGGGATGGCTAAGTTGGTAACCAAGGTTGTGATGCCTAGGCTCAGCCTAACCATGAAAGAGGGAACCGTGGTTCAATGGTTCAGGAAGGAAGGGGAGAGGGTGGAGAAGGGAGAGCCAATGGTGGAGGTGCTCTCTGACAAGGTGACGTACGAAGTGGAGGCTCCCGCGTCTGGGGTTGTCCGCAAGATTTTGGCAGAGGAAGGAGTTGACGTTCCGGTTGCTGAAACACTCGCCATCATAACCGCACCCGACGAAGAACTTCCAGAGGTTGAAGCCATCGCTGAAGCGCCTATAGAAAGAGTTGAGGAGCGCATCGTAGCCTCTCCAGCAGCCAAGAGACTGGCGAGGGAGTATGGCGTGGACTTAGCCCAGGTGAGGGGTACAGGTCCCGATGGAAGAATCGTTGAAGAGGATGTCAGGAGATTTATTGAGGGGATGAAGGTGACGCCGAGAGTGCGGGAGGTAATACCCCTAACTGGCATACGGAAGACAGCGGCAGAACGTGTTTCTCTAAGTGCTCGAACAGCCCCACATAGCACCATAACCATGGAGGTGGACATGTCCAACGCCGCGAAACTGCGTGAAAAGCTTAAGGTTTCTTACACGGACATGCTGGTTAAGGCTGTTGCCAAGGCTTTGACAGAGCATCCCGTCATGAACTCCACGCTGGAAAAAGATCAGATCAAGGTTTTTGAGGATGTCAACGTGGGCGTTGCCGTTGCCACAGAAAAGGGACTGGTTGTTCCAGTCCTACGCAACGCAGACAAGAAGGAAATCAAAGAAGTCGCCTCGAAACTGAAAGAACTTGTGGAAAAGGCTAGAGAAAGCAAGCTTACAAGGGAGGAGATAAGCGGCGGAACCTTTACAATCACCAACCTCGGCATGTTCGGAGTAGATGTGTTCACACCCATCATCAACCCGCCTGAGACCGCTATACTGGGCGTTGGAAGAGTGGTGGAAAAACCAGCGGTGGTGAATAAAGAAATTGTGGTCAAGCCCATGATGCAATTAAATCTGTCTTTTGACCACCGAGTGGTGGACGGAGCACCTGCTGCGCATTTTCTGCAGAGCGTGAAAATGGCTCTGGAAAACCCTAAAACGCTATTGACTTAGCGTTTTCGTTCTATCTCCTTTATGGGAACTCTAACTAACTCTAAATACATTTAACTAGTTCTTTGGTTGTTGTTTACTTCACCTTGCTTGATATTCATATTCAATGAAGGCAATTGTTTTGAATGTGTTGAACTGTGCTAGTGATATGATTCGATTGTGAAATCAACGTCCCCACCGTACCTAAGATATTGTATGTAGTAGCTACCGTCTCCATGAACCACATAATGTATGCCGTTGGCATCGGGCTGCTCCTCCAAAATAGGCCAAATATGGACCCATTCTATTCCATATCCGTTTTCATCCCAGATTATGAAACCTTCGAATCCCCCGAATATCCCTTGGGGTTCCCAATTAATTCGCCATTTCTCCCCTTGGATAAGGAATAAAGGAGATATTGGTTGCTCTTCGGAGAGTGTGAAATTCATTACGAAATGCCATGTTTTAGTGTTAGTGGACTCTTCGAGAGAAGTCACTCTGACTTGAAGGTCGTAAATTGCTTCCCAAATCCTGTCAAAAGGATTTCCACCAGAGCCAGTAGCCATAGTCATAGCGTTAAACGTAGTTCCTATAAGGAAAGATATTACTGCAATACTTACCACAGTCAAAACTTGCTTTTTCTTAAACAGAGTATCACCTCCCTTCTCTTTGTTACCTATTATTTCATTTCAAGTTGCATTAAAAATTTGAGGAAGAATCTTCTGGACATTAATGATAGTTTCGTGCTAATAATGCAGGAGTCCCCCTAAACAACCAACAAACCACAAGAAGCTCTTAAGTAACTACCCTCAAAACATAGAAAGTCCAGAATCGCTGCCTACATGAAAGGTACGCCTATTCTTCGGTGATCTCTTTCGTGCACAAGAATTCAACCGGTTCGTCACCAACATTCTTGAATTGATGTTCCTCAAATGAAGGAATGAATACCACATTTCCAGGTTTCAGCTCCACCTCCTGCTCTCCTCCCCGAAGGAGAGCCCTTCCCCGAAGCACGAAAACCTCATGCTCATGAGCGTGTTTCTCTAACGGAGTGTACCCTCCAACGTCCACGGTGAAAAGTCGAAGCTGAAGCCTCTTCGCGCCGACGCCCTTGTGCAACAGATACTTAATCCTGACTTTGCAGGCGCCTTCCATGTCAACATCGTACTCCCGCACCTTCTCAACACTCGTTACATACATCGTTTGCCTCGCCCCTTTCACTTCATCTCTTTAACCATTACGCTTTTCTTTCAGTCCACAAGGACCTTGCGTTTTTCCACTGGTCCCTAATGATCTCTAAATTACTCTGCACGCTGTGGTGAAGAGAATAGAAAATGTAGCAAAGATAGGCACATCGATTACATTCCTCGTACTCCTTCCGAAGGTCCTTGAGCTTTTGACTATTCCAAACTTCCGAAAGCTCAAATATAGAGGCAACTGGCTCGCGGCAATGACAGCCAGCCACTCTACCCCCGTGGTCTACAATGAGAAAGCTTTGAAGAGCTCCACACTTCCATGTTCTCTGTCCCTCTAAGAAAAACTGTTTCAGAGCAACCAGCGTTTTGGTGGTTATAAAAACTCCTTGACGCTCCTTTTTCATAGCCATGAGTTCGTCGCAAACCTTTCCCACAGCCTCTAGGTCTTTGATCTCAAACTCGTCGATTTTTTTTCCTATTCCAAACAATCGATCTTCAGCTGGCTGGTCATACCAGTAGAGGCAATACCAAACAGGCACTTTGCGATCGGTAAAATACCTTGTAAAGTCAACGATCTCGTGTAAGTTTAGCTGTGAGATTGTGGGGGAAACTCCTACGAAAATTCCTTCTTCGTGTAGTGTCTCAACGGATTCCATGGCTTTTTTCAATGCTCCGTGCACGCCTTTTATGTAATCGTTTTTCTTTTCGTCCAGAGTGTCCAGCGATATGGCAACAAAGTCCGCGTTACGCAGGGCGTCGATTTTTTCTAATGCTAGGCTGCCGTTGTCGTACACTGTAGTTATGAAGAATTGAGAAGCGTAGTCAATGATTTCGCCAATGTCTTCTCGCAGTAATGGGTTTCCGCCGGAGAGGACGAGTTCCATGACGCCCAACTGTCTAAGAACATCTAGCCCTTTTTTCACCTCATCGGCAGACAATTCCTTTAAGTTTTTTTGGTTGCGCCAAACGTTGCAGCCTCTACAGCGGTAGTTGCATCGACGGGTTAACATCCACTGGGCGTGGTAGGGCCTCTTGGGTGTTAAAGCGCGTCTCATTATGCTCAAAACTTTTCGTGATGAAAGTTTCATCTACTGCGAGCTCCGGCAACTTCAGAGTTTAAGTGTACATAAGATGTGCAGAATTTTAACCTTTATGTGTTCCCAGCCTGTTGAAGGACAAACTTGGTTCAGCGCACGGGTTGCCAGACCCCTGACAAGGGCTTTCCACGCAAGATGAAAGATAGGTAGTCTGTGAACCATGTGTTGAGAACCTTGAAAAATCCTAGTTTTCGAAATCGCCTCATAGACTCGTAGACTGTTAGGTCTCTGATGAACAGGAACTTTCCTCGTTTCGACAACCTATAGGCGAGATCGTGATCTTCAAGGCATGGCATGTTCTCGTTAAATCCGTTAACCCGTAGGAAGTCGTTCTTTCTAACTGCGAGAAATTCTCCTCGGGAATGGGGCTTGAACTTAGTGCAGAGTTGGATGAGGAAGTTGTAAAAGTGGAAGAAGGCGAATTCGGCAAGTCTAGATTGGGTTGGCATGATGCGACAGGTGGCACCTACCACCGTTGGGTTGTTAAAGACTTCAAGCACCTTTTCCGCAAAGTTTGGTGGTGGATACACATCTGCATCGAGGAACAGTAGGATTTCTCCATTGGCTCTTTTGGCTCCATGGTTTCTTGCTCTTGATATTCCTCTTTCCCGTATTTGGTAGACTTTGTCTGTGAATTGCTTTGCGATGTTAGCTGTTTTGTCTTGGCTTCCTCCGTCTACTACCACGATTTCGATGGTAGGTTTTATTTTAACGAGTTTGGACAGGGTTTTCGCTACATATTTCTCTTCTTGATAGGTTGGGATGATTACTGAAAGCTTTGGGGTTTTCGTTTGCATGGATGTTTCCGTTTTCCTTTAATCCGTTTGCGGTGTAAATAAGGACGAGGTTGTATAAGGCTGTAGTGTTGGTGTTAGGCTCTCTCCTTTTTAGCGCAAGCAGTTTTTCTGAAAAATACTGTTTTTCAACATTCCACCTTTATTAGGATCCAAATATGAGGACTCCTCTAGGCTTTGCCTAAAGCTCTCCACAACTCTTCTTTTACGGGTTTAGATAGGTCAAGCTTGGTTCCGTCACGCCGGAGAATGTATGATCCCTCCCTCTTATCCATTGTTTCACCGATTATCGACGCTTGGATACCCTTCTTCCTGAGAGCAACAACTATTTTTTCAGCCTTCTCTGGATGCGCCAAAATTATTAGTGCTCCAGAGCTTATGGTTTTTAGCGGATCAATGTTTAGGGCGTTGCAGAGTGCCCTCGTCTCCTCGTAGATGGGTATTCTCTCTTCGTGGGCTACCACACCTATGTTGGATGCCCAAGCGATTTCCTGAAGCCCCCCAGCGATTCCCCCCTCAGTAGCGTCATGCATAGCGTGAACCCCTCCCACCTCAGTGGCGGTTAAAGCATCTTCCACCACACTGATCATTCTGACAAACTTCTGGGCCCTCCGAACAACGGCTCTATCAACCTTAGTTTCTAAGAGTTCAGCCAACTCCGTTGACAGAATAGCTGTTCCTTCAATAGCAGCTCCCTTTGTCACAATTAAGCGGTCACCCACTTTTGCTCCGCTGGAACTCACAAACCTTCCCTTTTCAGCCTCTCCGATGGCGGTTGCAACAAGGATGGGCCTTTTAATGCCCGGGGTAAATTCACTGTGGCCCCCTATAACAGCAATGCCTAATTCCTTTGCAGCCTCATCTATTTGACTGGTTATCTGCTTCAGCTGGGCAAAACTAACATTTTGAGGCAAAAGCATGACAACAAGAACCCACAGAGGACGAACCCCCCTTGTTGCAATGTCGTTGGCACAAACGTTTACAGCCAGCCAACCGATGTTTTCGATGGCTCCAGTTATAGGGTCAGAGTGAACAACAAGAGCCCTATCCTTAAAATCGATCACAGCAGCGTCTTCACCTATTTTAGGACCAACAATAACGCGGGGATCAGGAGAACCAAGACAGCCAAAAACCAACTGCTTAAGCAACGCAGGATCAAGCTTGCCAACCGACAACGAACGCGGAACCATTTTAAGACCTCTAAGGCTAACGTTAGCGATTTGCGTTTATAACTTTAAATTTGCGTTTATGACTTTAAAATTGAATTAGAGAGGCTCTGAGACTTTGAGAGATGGAAGGGCTCGCCATACCGCCCTCACAACAGGAATCGACACTATAAGACCAACAGTCATTTGACCAATATTTATCGGAATCTCCACTATCGCTGCTACACCTAGAAAAATTTGCTCGTAAAGAAAATAACCCATGACCATCTCTAAACCTCCAACAAAAATTACAAGAATAAGCCAACCGAATTCAGGTTCAAAAATAAACCCCATTAGGGTGATCAAAAATACGACTAGGGCTCCTAACGAGTACCAAAATTCTGGTGGAATGAACAAGATTAAGTTGGGATTTTGGGGTGGAGGAATGCCTAGGTAAAGTTCTACTGTGCCGCTATAGTAAAGGGAACCGATACCGCCTAACAAAGCTCCCGCGATCAGTCCTGCAACAAAGGTAAAGGCTTTCCACCGGAGTTTAGAGTCAAACTTAGGTCTTCTACGACTGAGAATGCCAACGATGCCTCCTTCACACGCCTTTATAATAAGAGTTGCAGGCGCATAATGTGAGTAACCCAAAAAGATGTCCGCGGCCATGGAGCCAACGCCTCCAGCGAAAGAGCCGATTAATGGGCCAAAAAGCAGGGCTGTGATATATACCATTGTCTCACCGATGTTAAAGAAACCCCTCGTCTGTGGAACATAAATGGAGAACACCATAGTGGCTACGCAGACCAAGGATGTAAAAACAGCCGTAATGGCTAACTGAATGGTTGATGTGGTTCGAGGCATATGTTTTTCATCTAGTATAGTTATAACTTGACTAATCACCATTTATGTTTTTAAAACTTTCGGAAAATTAAAGTAGCATTTTCAATTCATTAATAGCCCTTAAAGCTCTTTGTCCACGCTTCGCGATTTTGAAGTATTTCCTTCCCTCCCTTTCATAAGCCGTTATCATTCCCTTCCTAGAAAGATCATCCAAGTGCTGATATATTGCGGCTCGTGTCATGGTTTTTCCAAGTTTTATCCACAAGTCATAGCCGTAAGCATCTCTTCGACTCAGGATACGCAGAATCTTCTCCTTTGTGCTCAGTTCTAAACCGACAACAGCGGTTTTCCGCTTTTTTGTCAAAGCTTGGAGCACATCGGTTGCCTTCAACCCACTTCCAGTTATGAGACACACAACCCTGTCTTTCTTTTTAATAATGCTTTGATGCGCCAACTTTTTGAGTGCCGCTATGGTGGCTGAACTCGCTGGCTCTGCGAAAATTCCCTCAAACCTCGCGATTTCCTGTTCGGCGGCAAAGATTTCTGAGTCTGACACTGTGACGGCGACACCTCTGGATTCTGCCATTGCCTCAAGCGCCCATCTCCCGTTGAGGGGTTTGCTCACGAGGATTCCAAGGGCGTGCGTGGACGGCTTTTGAATGGCAATTGGTTCAAGTTTGTTTCTTAGATGAGCGTTCACGATGGGTGCGCATCCTTCTGCTTGCACACCCACCAGCTTTGGCAGAGTATCAATGGTTCCTAGTGCCTGTAATTCCTTGAAGCCCTTCCAGACGGAGTGTATGTTTCCGCCGCTTCCTATCGAAACTACGAACCAGTCGGGTACTCCGAACTGTTCCACAACTTCGTAGGCGATGGTTTTCTGAGCCTCAATCGTGAGGGGGTTCAGTTCAGCCGTGGCTTGGTACCAGCCCGTCTCTCTCGCCAAGGACTCGGCTCGTTTAACGGATTCATCAACAATCTCCCCGTGTTCCTCGATGACAGCGTCGTAAATCATCATCTGAGCCAACTTACCCATGTCAACATTTTCGGGGACAATAATATGGCAGGTGAGTCCAGACTTGGCAGAGTAAGCGGCTAAAGAGGCTCCTAGATTCCCGTTTGAAGCACAGACTACGGAGTCATAGTTCAGGTCTTGAGCGTTGGAAACCATTAGTGTTGCGCATCTATCCCTGAAGGAGTTGGTTGGATTTCGAGTTTCATCCTTAAGATACACATTGGTCAAGCCGATTTCTTCTGTGAGACGCTCAGCCTTATGCAGTGGTGTGCCACCCTCTCCCATAGTCACCATGCTTTTGACTTCTGGAAGAAGCGATCTGTACCTCCAAAAGGTGAAAGAACCAGTGAGTTTGACCTCCCCTAACTGTTCAAAATTGTAGGCATACTCCAGAAGCCCATTGCACTCCTTACACGTGTAGAGGGGAGGGTATGGCTCAAAAGTTGCTGAACAAAGACTACAACGCAGAACAGTCATGCCAGGCGAACCCCGTAACATAGAATAGCTCCTTCCCAACTTTTCTTTATCGGTCATATATAGTAAACGTTTATGAGAAACCGAGACGAGTTGTAGGCGAGGATGAGCTTTTGAACATACGCGATCTGAAGCCCGGAATGGACCACGTGAACCTCAAGGGGAAAGTGTCGAACATCTCAGAGCCTAAGCAAATCATCACAGGCACAGGCGTTGAACATAATATACTTGAGGTGGAGGTAAGAGACGAAACTGGCTCCATAGCCCTAGTTCTGTGGGACGAAAGAATTCTCCCCCTAAAGGTTGGAGACAACCTGCAGATCGAAAACGGCTTCGTCACTTCCTTTAAGGGAAAGTGGAGAATAAACGTTGGAAAGTACGGTGACGCAAAGAAGATCTGACACGTATTAGGAGTCTCTTACTTCGTACCACCCATCAGAACTTTTACTCCAATCCACTGCACCGCCGCGTAGCCTACAACAAGTTTGAACCACAGAGTTACAACCCTTGTCAGCACGGTTGCAGCTGCACTGACAACAATGGGAACGCCAAGCAACGCGTAGAGGGTAGTCATGATAATCTCCGTAAAACCTACTTCACCTGGGATGCCGATGGGGATACCCTGAAGAGAAACGCTGATGGAGTACACCAATATTATTGCACTTAAAGAGATTTCAAAGTCGATGGAAATGAAGACTAAATAGGATATGAGCACATGAAAAAACCACGCTGCCATAGAAAAAACCACTGGCCATGCTAGGGCTCTTGGATTTCTGGCTATGATGTCTATCCCTTGATGAAAAGCTTTCAACATTTTCTGCGCCTTAGACCTCAAGCTGGTTAACTCCCAGCGACCTCTAGAAATACGTGCAGCTAAACTTATCACCCAATTAACGATCTTCCTTGTTGTCTGTTCCCTGACACTCAGGTAACCCAAGAGAATTATTGAAAGAGCGGTGCAGCTCACTGTGATTATTATAAAGTCAAGGATAAGCTCTGGAGGTTTGTACCTTAAAATGAAGAACATCGAGCTAATGATTAGGCCCCCTAGAGTTACAGTCATAGAAAGGATTCTGTGGCTTACAATCGACGCCACAACCTTTCCACTGTTCACATTCGAGTTTTTAGACATAAGATAAACCTTAGAGGCCTCTCCGGAAACTGACTCTGCCGGAACCAAGAGATCAACGAAACTTCCTATCCAAACGTATAGAAACGCTTTTCGAAAAGTTGCCTCTATTGAGAGGAGACTCATCAAACGATGCCATGCTAAGGAGTAGAAGAGCATGCTCACGACGACGGATACGAACGTGAGTGAATAGTAGAAAAGGTTGGCAGTTTGAAGCTCCGCGACAATGTCGCCTAGACTCGCAATGCCACCAAAGAAATAGAGATAAAAAATGAAAATCAATAGCCCAATCAAGAGGAGGGGAACACCTCTTTTCATTAGCTGTCGCTTTTCTGAGGTCATTTGCGTCTACACCTTAGTCGAATAAGGGGACAAATAGCGGATTACCTTGTATTATAGTTTTAGATATTTCCCGAAATAACAGGTTCAATAATGTTCTTAACGATTAACCGTGTCATGTGGTCAATGTTGTTCAGGGTGTCTACCCCCATTGATGAGAAACCTTCTAAAGCTATTTTGAACAGCAGAGTGGAGTAGCGGGTGGGGAGGTGGGATAGGCTCTTCATGACGCGTCGCTTCATCGCCTCGTTAGGTGGTTTGTTGAGGAGAAGGGGCACGGCAAAGCTGGCGGCTTTAAGGCAGGAAATCAAACACAAGACTTCTGCTAGAGGCTTGCCTCTTGATATTTTCCACGAAAGCACATCGCTCTCAGAGACTGTTAACACATGCTTCACATAGGCTACATGATCCTCAACATAGCCTCGTTCATGAAGAAGGCGAGACACCTCGTAATCTTTCACCGCGATGGATATTAGGTAGAGCATGTTCGTTGCATACTCCAACGAGAAGTTGAAGCGTTCGGAGAGGTCTAACAGCACTGGCGGAAGCGGAAGTAAGTAGTAACGTAGGCTGCCGTGCAGAATCGAATGTCCTACCTCATGTCTGATTCCTCCAATTTGGACAAGCCTTGGCAGTCTCCTCATTCTCTCGAGACACAACACAATTCGAGGTGTTCCCCTCCAAGCGTCATGCATGGCGAAAAACAACTCGTCAAACGGAGCGGATATAACCCCAACTTCTTTAGATTCCTTTGCCAAGAAAGCTTCAGTTGAGGAAGACCGCTCAAGAACATATAGATCAACCAAAGTGACTTCGTGAGGCGCCAGTCGACTGTAACATTCCTTCATAACCTCTACAGTACGGTCTATTTCTTCAGCGCCGATCTCACCGAATTTTGACACGACGATTTTCGGCTGAAACCGAAGTTCGTTTCGTCGCTTTTCTCTGTAAACAGCGTTTTGCTCATCCATCCGGGTTCTCCACTCGTTCAGAATTTCAGCTAAGCGACAAGTTCAGAATTCCGGTTTTGATTTTCCCAGTTTTCTATCTAGACACGCCTTGATGAAGCCGTAGTATTCTGGGTCGGGCTTGCCTGGTCGGCTTTTGAACTCGCCGTGGAACTGGGAGGCGAAGAAAAAGAACTTGTCGGGTAGCTCCAGAATCTCCATTCTTTGACTGTCAGGACTCTTGCCCGAGAATACCATTCCATTCTTCCTTAAGGTGTCCCAATAGTCCGGGTTGACCTCCCATCGGTGGCGGTGGCGCTCAAAAATCTCCTCAGCACCGTACAGTTTATGCGCCAACGTTCCCTTCTCAACCATGATTTTGTGCGCCCCAAGGCGCATTGTCGCTCCTTTATACTCGACGCCCCGTTGTTCAGGCATCAGATCAATCACGGGGTGGGGTGTGCTTGGGTTGACCTCCGTGCTACTGGCTTCCTCCAGTTCACAAACGTTGCGGGCGAATTCTACGACCGCCATTTGAAAACCGTAACAGATCCCTAGAAAGGGCACGTTGTTTTCACGGGCAAAACGGATCGCTCCAATTTTTCCTTCAGTGCCTCTTGGGCCAAAGCCGTAGGGAACAAATATTCCGTCGTGATTTTTGAGAAGTTTTAACCTGCTTGGATCTTTCTCAAACGTTTCTGCCTCTATGTAGTCGATCAAAACTCGGGATTGACAGGCTGCTCCGCCGTGTCTTAGCGCCTCGTTCATGCTCACGTAGCTGTCAACCAAACCCGCATACTTGCCGATCAACGCTACTTTAACTTCAAAACGAGGGTTCACAAAAGACTCTACAAATTTTTTCCACCCGTCCCACTCAGGTTTTCTTTCTAACAAGCCTAGCCTTTTAGAAACGTATTCGCCCATGCCCTGCTCGTCCAAGATGAGCGGAACCTGATAGATAGAGGAAACATCGTAGGAGCAGAACACAGCGTTTTCTGGGATTGTGCCGAACAGCGCTATCTTTCGAAGAACCTCAGAGTCAATCATTTTCCTGCATCGGGCCACGATTGTGTCTGGCTGAATACCGATGCGGCGGAGTTCGTTCACGCTGTGCTGGAGGGGCTTTGTTTTCATCTCTCCGGTGACGTCTAAAATGGGAACGAGGGCAACGTGAACGTAGAGCGTGTTCTCAAATCCTTCCTCTAAGCGCATCTGACGGATTGCCTCAAGGAAGGGCAGTCCCTCTATGTCTCCAACGGTTCCTCCACACTCTGTTAAGACAATGTCAACCTTTGACCGCTTAGCAACCAAGCTAATTCGACGCTTAATCTCGTCTGTGACGTGGGGAACTATTTGAACACATTTTCCTAAGAAGTCTCCACGCCGCTCCTTATCGATGACCGCTTGATATATTTGCCCTGTTGTGATGTTGTTGTCTTTGGGGAGGTTAAGGTTTAGAAATCTTTCGTATCCGCCGAGGTCTAGGTCGGTTTCGCCTCCGTCGTCTGTCACGTAGACTTCTCCGTGGATGTAGGGGTTCATTGTTCCCGCGTCTACGTTCACGTATGGGTCTATCTTTATCACCGTGACCTTGAAGCCTCGAGTTTGAAGCATCTTTCCAATAGAAGATGTGGCTATGCCCTTACCAACAGAGGAAAGCACGCCGCCAGTTACGAAAACGAACTTAACCATTTACGCTTCCTCGCAATAACAAACCATAAGTCATGTCCCTCATTAAAATCCTTTTCACATCAAACCAGATGGAAACCAAAAGTTATGAAGTAGGTAGAAGAATTTTCTATAAAATAATGATGGAATAATTTTAAATAATGCTAGCTCTAAAAACAGAAGCTCGTTTTGAGTGCCAAACATTGGTGCAATGACAAACAAAACTAATAGAAGGAGAGAAAAATATGAGGAAAAAAACATTCGTGCCCTTGGGACTAATCTTCGTGTTCTTGACGCAAGCACTTTTGATTGCAGGAGCATCAGCCCCACCACCAGCAGCTCAATGGACTTTCATGATTTACGCAGCTGGCGAAAACAGCTGTGAACCTTACTGGAGTGAAGGTACACCGAGCGTCGTACCAACTCTGCAGAAATTAGAAAGCGTAGGCTCCACCGCCAGCGTTCATTTTGTTGCTCTCGTAGATCTTCTGAGCGTTGCAACGACTGAACTTATTCACATCGAGAAAGGAGCATACACAGTGGTTGAGACGTATCCTGATCTAAACTTGGGAGACCCACAAGTGTGCATAAATTTCGTTAACAGAGTGAAACAGCTTTATCCGGCTAAGAAGTACCTGATAGCCTTCTGGGACCACGGCTGGGGTTGGAAAGGCTTCTGTTGGGATGATACTGCTGGAGATAATCTTAACGTCCTCGAGTTAGCCCAGATAATGGACGCCGTTGGTTTCATTGACATCGTAGGGTTTGACGCATGTAACATGGCTCAGGCTGATGTGTACTATGCGCTTGTCGGTCATGCAACTGCCGCGGTAGGGTCAGAGGAATACGAGGAGTGGGAAGGGTGGCCATATGACACAGATGCCCAAGACTTGGTAAATAACCCGACATGGGACGCTCGAAGGTACGCAGCTGAGCTGGTGGTCAACTGGGGAGAATTCTATGTACCTTGGAAGGGACCTGCCTCGCAGACGTTTTCAGCCATTGACATAGGCCAGATGCCGGCCTTGACAACAGCCTTCACCGCTTGGACATCAGCCATGCTCGCCAACCTAGCTAAGTACAAGACGAAATACACGTCAGCACTAAAAGACGCCGAAAAGATGGTTGCCACATACTACTTCGTTGACATGTACGACTACATGCTTGAACTCTTGCAAGAGAATATCCCTGCTTCGTTAGTGACGGCATCAGAGAATGTCAAGACCGCTATAAACAACGCGGTGATAGCCAACTTTGCTGAGAAGGCACAGAACGACTGCTACGGAATAAGTTTCTACTGGGCCAAGGCAGCCTATTGGACGGGCGCCTGGAGTGAAAGAGACAGCTACATCAGCGAAGTTGCTTGGGGAACAGCAACTGGCTGGGCAAACTTCTTAGATGCCTACTACGCGTAGCGCAAAGCCAGTCGACACCAAAACTTTCCCTTTTTTGTTTTTCCCTAATTACGTCAGGTCCTCTTTCAAATGCCGAGGTTCGAATTCGAACCCTACACACCATAGTGATGCCACCCGCCAACTTTTTTAAACGTTTTTCGAAATTTTTGAGGCGAGACGCTTAATCTCGTCGGTGACATAGGGAACTATTTGAACACATTTTTGCTAAGAAGTTTTATAGAAGAAACTTCTAGAAAATAATGAATAGAATAATCTTATATACTATCAGGCTCTAAAAAAAGAGACTCGTTTTGAGTGCCAAACATTGGTGCAATGATAAACAATACCAAATGAAGGAAGAGGAAGTATGAGGAAGAAAGCATTTTTGCCCCTGGGATTAATCTTCGTGTTCTTTGCACAAGCACTCTTAGTTGCAGGAGCATCAGCCACTACAGCCCAGTGGACTTTCATGATTTACGTATGTGCCGACAACGATCTTGAAGACTCTTGGCCTCCCAACCTGGAAAAATTACAAAGTGTAGGCTCCACCGCTGCCGTTCATTTTGTTGCCCTCGTAGACCTTCTGAGCACTGAAACGGTTGAACTTATTCACATTGAAAAGGGCACCCACACGGTGGTTGAAACGTGGCCTGAGCAAAACATGGGAGACCCAGCGGTAGTCATAAACTTTGTTAGCAAAGTGAAATCTCTTTATCCGGCTAACAAGTACCTAATAGACTTTTGGGACCATGGCAACGGTTGGGATTACTTCTGCTGGGATCAAAGTGCAAACGATTGGCTTGACAACCCCAAGTTACGCCAAATCATGGACGCCGTTGGCTTCATTGACGTTGTAGGCTTTGACGCATGCGACATGGCTCAGGCTGAAGTGTACTATGAACTTGTCGGTCATGCTAGCTACGTGGTAGGGTCAGAAGAAAGCATACCCTTGCTGGGGTGGCCATATGACACAGATGCCCAAGACTTGGTAAATAACCCAACGTGGGATGCCAGAACATACGCAACTGAGCTGGTGGTCAATTACGGACAATTCTATGCATCTTTGAAGGGATACGGCTCGGAGACGTTTTCAGCCGTTGACGTAGGTCAGGTACCAGCCTTAGTGACAGCCTTCACTGATTGGACATCAGCCATGCTCGCCAACCTAGGCCAGTACAAGAGGAAATACACGTCTGCACTTAGTGGCGCCAAGAAGATGTGGGCAACATACTATTACGTGGACATGTATGACTACATGCTTGAACTCTTGCAAGAGAATATCCCTGCTACATTGGTGACTGCAACAGAGAACGTCAAGACCGCTATAAACAACGCGGTGATAGCCAACTGGTTTGGGAAGAAACAGAGCGACATCTACGGATTAACCTTCTTCTGGGCCAAAGCAACCTATTGGAAGGGCACCTGGCGCACGCGCTACATCAGCGAAGTTGCTTGGGGAACAGCAACTGGCTGGGCAAACTTCTTAGATGCCTACCACGCGTAGCGGCAAAGCTAAACAACGCTAATCATTCCCCCTTTTTTGTTTTCTCGTTATTGCGTCAGGTCCTTTTTAGACGCCGTGGAAGTGAGATGTACACAGCTAGAGCAACTCCACTTCGTTGATCTTTTCTAGGTTTTCTAGGCTGTTCATCTTCACCATCTTATCTGAGATAGTGTAGAGCACGTTGTCTATGTAGAGAGACCTTTTCACAGAGTAGGGAGAGGAGAAGTAATAGCCGCTTTTCATTAGGTCAGTATCATCCTCTAAGTGAGTAATTCTTCCTTTCAAGACAAGCCCTTCGTCTAGGGATATGTTAAACACGTAAGCGCCCTGCCACACGTAGTCGCCGTAGGTAAAGGGAGGAATCTCGCCCAGATATTTCTCCTCATCTATATCCGCAACCAAAACAGGTATCACAAGAAGATTCTTTGATTTATCGAACAGAAGCGCTTTGTGGTCTGTTAGAATGGGGGAGTCTGTTCCTCTGTCGCCTATCTCAAACTTATCTATCTCCTTTGGATTTTCAACATCGCTGACATCAAAAAGCGATATTTTCACTCCTTGATACCATGCGAAGTCTCCTTCCTCCGCTGCCACAGTTTCCTTGCCTACACCTATAATGTGGTTTTCGTCGTATGGATGTAGGTAGTCTGAGTAGCCTGTTATCTTCAGTTGGCCTAGAACTCTCGGGTTTCCAGGGTGTTCTAAATCTATCACGAACAAGGGGTCAACCTTTCTGAAGGTTACAAGATAGCATCTGTCGCCCATGAACCTAGCCGAATAAATCCTTTCTCCAGGAGCAAGGTCTTCTAGCTTTCCAACTATGCCTAGGTCCATATCAAGAATGTACACGTGGTTATTAGACGAGGCTTCGCTCCAAGTTCTTGCAACGTGGCCAGTTGTAGTTGCTATTCTAAAGTAGCCTTCGTGTTCATCCATGGAAAACTGGTTTAACACGCAGCCGGGAACTTCACCGCTTGCCCCAATTCCTATCTGATTATCCTCTATGTGAATCCTATAGATGAGAGTCTTGCCATTTTCGGGAAAAGTTATGTAAATGTTGTTCAGAGAGACGTACATATTGCTTGTTGCTCCCAGCAAGAATGGTTTGAGTGTTGGTTCTTGGTCATCGTTCTGCACGTTTACAGCAACTATGGTAGTGAAGGCGTAAGAGTAGTCAGAGGTGTCGGAATAGTAAATGTCGGTGGGGGATATTTCCTTAAATCCGTCGTCAAAATAGATTTTTGGGAGCGCCACTTCATCCTCTTGGCAGTATGCCGGCTTGTTTATCACGACGTAGACGTAGTTGCCTATCATCCTCGAGTTGAAGTAGTAACCGTCAAGTGAAACATTCCTCGCTGAGATGGAATTCGTCCTGTCTGAGACATCATACACTTTGATGAAAGTTCGAGGTGTTTCATAAGTAGGCGTTTTGTAGATCCCGTACCCTTCATCCTCGAAGACGACTAGCCTATCCCCGTTTATGAATAATCCTCTCAAGGTTCCGTCTAAATCTATCTCGGAGAGAACTTCAGCCTCTTCGGCGGGATACCCTTTTAGAATGAAAACACTAGTGCCAGAGACCACATAGATGTATTCTCCGTCGGTCTTTACAACATCCGCCTCGTCCACCCCCTCAACCTGAATGTTCGTTGTCGAGTAATCTGGAACACTGTATGCTTTAGCGGCGTTTTCCGTGGCTGTCGCGAGTAGCATAGTTTGTGGAGACCTTTCAGAATAGTAGGGATAAGCATGGGAGCTTGCTTTCACAAAATTCTTCAGCTCCTCGTAGGAGGAAAATTTCTTCAACGGTGATATTGACGAATAATAGTGTGGCTCCTGTACGAGACAGAATGGAGTAAACGCGCCGACTATTGCCGTAACAAAGACGATGAAAAAGATGATCTTTCTCATGCTTTTTCTCCTCTGATTTTGTTGCTTATCACTTCTAGCAGCGTTGCTGTTTTATAGACCGCGTATGCTAGTAGGATAATTACAATGAAAGTTCCGAAATCCTGTAACACTCGCATGAGTTCTGTTAAGGTCAATTTCACATGCCTCCAATCATTAACGCATGACTTTCTAAATATCAATAGAGACGATGAGGAATTTAATGCCATGTTTTAGAACAGGCTGTACTAAAAACAGAACGATAGAGGATAGAAGCTAAGAAATCTGTTTCTTGAAGTATATGGAAACACCTAATGCGAGAAGGAAGCTGGATACAAGCATTAGTCCAGCGGATGCGAGGTTTGATGGGCATATTGCTCTTCCTAAAGCCTCTTCTCTATCCAACGTTTCTCCTTCAACTATTTTACACCTGCAATATGCAGGGACGACTTTCTCATCACCAAAAGCCAGCGGGCCATAGTAGTTAGATTTGAGCAACATCGCGGGGGCAAGCATCGTCACTGTGCCCAGCAAAATCGCAGCCACCGCATAGGATAGGATCTTTTTCATTGTCGGTCTCCACCATTAAAAAAGTTGCCACATGCTTTTAAATCCACGTTTTAGAACACCTACTGATTGCTTCAGAATGGCTTTTCCCTCCAAAGTCTAATGGTTTCAAACCACAAGATGAGGCAGGCTACTGAGCCGAAGATGATGGCGGCTAAGTTGTGGATGCAACCGCTAGGCCAGTACAAGGTCAGGTAGATGATGAACATGGTGGAGAGCCAGATGGAGTAAAAGAGGTAGCGGGGAACGAGGAAACGACCCAGCCTAGTGAAGAACCTTAGGAGGCCTACCCTAACTTCCTGAACCAAAAAATATTCGCCAGTCATGCTTTTTTCAACAAGCCCCAGTGAAAGAAGCTTTTCTAGATGGTGGGCAGCTACGCTTGGACTGGAAAGCCCTAGGGAACGCTGAATCTCGCGGACACCGACCCTAGAACTCGGAGATCTTAACAAGTGCCAATACACGAGGAGGGTTTTACCCTTCAACTGAGACTCTATCGCCGCCAAATCAGCTGAAGAAACATCAGACATACGGACTCGCCAAAAGCACATTACGGATATTCTCCATAATAAAGTCCTCGCAGAAAACGGCAAGACCTCACCTATACCAGTTCAAACTCTCCTCTATGTAAGTGATCAGAGAAGCAAAGAAGTCCTTCGTCTCACCGCTTAAGCCCGTTTGAGCAATCAGAGCCTTCGCTTTCTCAGCGTGACCCCTCGACTTTTCCTTCGCAGCCTTCAGACCACCGCTCCCCCTAATGACCTCTCTCACTAATTCCAGACTTTCCAAGCTTATGTGCTTCTTGCCTGTTAAACTCGTCAACGTGTTTAATCCATCCCGATCCGCAAGCTCCAAGGTGTAGATCACGTGTAGCGGCTTCTTCCCGAGGGCTAAGTCTCCGCCTGGCGGTCTGCCGTACTGCTCCAAGGAGGCGAACGTGTCTATAATGTCGTCTTGTATGTCAAAAGAATAGCCCATATGCGTTGAAGCCTCTCCTAAGGATTGCAGATCAGTTTCAGGAGCGTTGCCCAGAATCGCTCCTACGAGGATCGTTGTCTTAAACAGGGATGCAGCCCTCTTAGACGCCATGACATACCATTCATCAACGTTCGGTTCTTTATACTCAAACAGCAGGTCCAGTATCTGACTCTCATTCACGTTGCAGTAGCCCTCCAAAAGCATCGACAAGACCTTATCCAACTTTTCCCGGGCGAAACCTGAGTTCACTACGGACCGCAACGCCAGGGAATACATCATGTCGCCGGTGAAAACCGCTGTTCCGCACCCCAACCTTTCATCATCCTTTTCGCTGAACATTCGATGGAAAGTTTTTCCTCCCCTCCTCAACTCGTCCTTATCGATAAGGTCGTCGTGAACCAGTATGGAGTGTCGGTACAACTCAATGCCAACACAGACCTTTAAGATTTGGTTGTCGATGCCGCCAGTGTAGCCCTTGTACGTTAGGAGGGTGCTACATGACGCTAGTCTCTTCCCTTTTCTGAGTACATACTCTTCGATGTTGGAGTAAACTTTTTCTATGAAGGGGTGATAGGTCTTCGCTGTTTTCTTGGCCTCGGATAGAAATTTCCTCAATTCTTCCTCAATGAGCCCGCCGTAGCGATCAAGCGTCTCTTCCCAATCCATTTGTAATTACACCTTTCCTTAACCAATTTAAACTAGGCAAGCTTCATTTAATAAGAGTTCGTAGACTTGGGGGTGGTGAGAAGAGAATGGAGCTTGAAGTTGTGAGGGTAGAGGTTCCCAAAGAGTGCAATGTGATTCTGGGGATGGCGCATTTCATCAAAACAGTTGAAGACCTCTACGAAGCGCTGGTGAACTCGGTTCCGAACATCAGGTTTGGCATAGGTTTCTGCGAAAGCTCAGGACCCTGCCTAGTTAGATGCGAGGGCAACGATGAAGAGCTGAAGAAAATGGCATCACAAAAAGCGCTTGAACTGGGATGTGGACACTGCTTCATCATCTTCATGAAGAACGCCTATCCCATTAACGTTTTGCAAAAGATCAAACAGGTTCCAGAAGTCTGCAGCATATACGCCGCAACAGCGAACCCCCTAGAGGTCATTGTGACAGAAACAGAGCAGGGCAGGGGAATCCTCGGGGTCATCGACGGCATGAAAAGCAAGGGAATAGAGAAAGAAAAGGACGTTAAGGAAAGGAAGGAGTTCTTAAGGAAAATCGGCTACAAACTATAACCTCAGAGTTCGGACTCGTCTTGAAACTATGGTATGTCGAGTTCTCACCTTATCTTTAAGACCCCCAAACCAAATTAGCTCCCAACTTAAACAGACCCTTTCTTGTTGTAGCTAGAGGTTGCCATTGTTAGAAAAATCTATAAGTTTGCTCCATGTAAATTCCGATTCCAATTCCAATCATTGTAGGCTGGGGCAGCAATCATGGTGTTAGAGTTCTTCTTCCTCTTTTGTTGCGGTGTTATGATATCATACATGTTTAGGCATTATGTTTTTAGTTTCACCGCAATTAAACATCGGTCAGAAAACTTATCGATTAACAATAGTGTTTCGTTGAAACCGTCAGTTTCGATTCTTATTCCGGCTCGCGACGAGGAAAATGTAATAGAGCGCTTGTTGCAGAGGCTTACAGAGTTAACATACCCTAAAAACAAACTTGAAGTCATCGTAATCAATGATCATAGCGCAGATCGAACTGGAGAAATAGCGGAACTTTACGCACTAAGATATCCAGGTTTCATTAAAGTGGTGCATCGTAACCCTGGTAGAAACGGCAAATCTGAGGCATTAAATGAAGGTCTACGATATTCAACTGGAGACATTATTTGTTGTTTCGATGCAGATTACCTCCCGGAGCGAGACCTTTTGGAAAAAACGCTTCCATACTTTTCAGATTCTGCTGTTGGTATTGTTCAAAGCAGAATTACGGTTTTAAATGAACGTGAAAGTTTAGTTTCAAGAATCGTGGCATTGGAGCGTATAGGTGGTTACCGAGTAAACCAGTATGCCCGTGATCGGTTGGGGCTAGTTCCTCAATACGCGGGAACAACAGGTCTCATTCGGCGTCAACTGTTGTTATCTCTCGACGGTTTTAACCCTAACATCTTGGCTGAAGACACTGATTTGACGTTTCGTATTCTCTTCACTGGTTTTCAAGTAAGATACGTGGACCACGCGGAGAGTAAAGAGGAAGCTGTTGCCACTTTGCGTCAATATTGGCATCAACGAAGCCGATGGGCTAAAGGACATATGCAGTGCGCTTTCAAACATCTACTTCCAGTTTTGAGGACCAAAAGCATGTCATTAAGGCAGAAGATAGACGCCCTCATGCTTTTAAACATCTATTTTATACCAATCTTAGTTATGGTAAGTTGGATCCTGTCATTAATGTTGTTTGTATTTAAGCCTTCGACGTGGCTTCCCTACGAAATAGCTTTTGTTACCAGCATATTTTTCACCTTAAATGGAACTATTGCTCCTCTTTTAGAAGTTATTGCAGCCTCATACATGTTAAATCGAAAAAGACTTATCTTGTTTAGTCCCATGCTGATTGTAGCCTACATCATTAACGTTTTCATCTGTTCAAAAGCGATTCTTGACCTTTTCATTGCGAAAATAACCAAGAAAAACCCTAATAGATGGCATAAAACGATGCACAATGGCGAAATAAATGTATGAAAGGAAACCGTCAGGCTCATAGTTTACTTATGGTGCAAAAGTGACTTCAAGAAAATCTTAAGTGTCCAAAACCCAAAACACCAATGAAACAAAATGAAAGCTGCCACATACTACGGCCCCAACAACATACGAATCGAAGAGATCCCAAAACCAAAAATCAAACCAGACGAAATTCTCGTAGAAATGAAAGCCTGCGGAATATGTGGATCAGACCTCATGCACTGGTACCTAAAAAATCGAGTTCCCTTAGTTCTAGGTCACGAACCCGCTGGAATCGTTGCTAAAACTGGAAAAAAGGTAAAGCAATTCAAGAGGGGGGAACGCGTCTTTGTGCATCACCATGTCGCGTGTCTCAAATGTCATTACTGCGTTCACGGGGACTACACCCTCTGTGAAGAGTTTGCAGAAACCAACATACACCCAGGAGGACTCGCTGAATACTTCAGGGTTCCCGCCCCAAACGTCCAAAACGACACACTGAAGATCCCAGACAACCTCTCCTTTGAGGAAGCAACCCTAATTGAACCAGTCGCGTGCTGCCTGAGAACTCATACAAAGTTCGTCATCAGACCAGAAGACATTGTGATCATAATAGGCGCAGGACCTTCAGGAATCATCCACACAATTCTCTCAAAGGATTTTGGAGCAGCAAAGATCATTGTAAGCGACCCGATCAACTACCGGCTAAAAGCGGCTAAACGATTCGGAGCAGACCTAACGGTCAACCCGAAAAGCGAAAGCCTAGTCGGAAAGGTGAGGGAATCCACTGAGGGGAGGGGAGCAGACTTGGTAATAGTTACAGCTCCCAGTGCAGAAGCCATAAGAGAAGGGCTTAACACCTGCCGTAAGGGCGGAACCGTGTGCTTGTTTGCGCCCACACCGCCAAACGAGCAGGTAAGCGTAAGCCCGCAGAGATTGTTCTTTTCAGAAATCCGAATAGTTCCATCTTATTCCACATCGCATATAGAGACCAAAGCAGCTCTACAGCTAATAAACACCGGAAAAATCAAAGCGAAGGAACTCATTACGCATCGCTTCCCTTTAAGCCAGACTAGCGAAGCCTTCAAAACGGCGGAAAAGAGTAAAGAATGCCTGAAAGTGGTGGTGCTGAATGAGTAGAGAAAAAATGAAGGCTGCCCTCTTATACGGAGTAAAAGACCTCAGAGTGGAAAACATCGACAAGCCAAAGTTGGAACCAGGCGAAGCCTTAGTGAAGGTTAAAGCCGCAACCACATGCGGAACCGACATAAAAATCTTTCAGAGAGGCTACGTAGGCGGGGTCATCGAGTATCCCACAGTCTTCGGACACGAGTGGGCTGGAGATGTCGCGGAAGTCGGCGAGGATGTGTCATGGCTTAGGAAGGGGATGCGGGTTAGAGCTGGAAACAGTGCACCATGCCTTCGATGCAAAATGTGTGGAAAAGGAAACTACAACCTTTGCGAAAACATGATGTGGCTCTGGGGAGCCTACGCCGAATACATCAAAGTTCCGGCGCGCATGGTCACACTCAACATGCAGGAAATCTCTGCTCACCTAAGCTATGAAGAGGCGGCTATAACTGAACCCCTCGCTTGTGTCCTCCACGGCATAGAAGAAGCCAAAGTCGAGCTTGGAGACACTGTGGCGATTATAGGCGCTGGACCAATCGGACTCCTCCATCTGCTAACAGCCAAAAAAATGGGCGCAGGAAAAGTGATAGTCACTGATCTAGTCGATGAACGCTTGCAGGTAGCCAGGCAACTTGGAGCCGAAGAAACCGTCCACGCCAAGCAGGAAGAACCCGTTGAGAAGGTTAGGCAACTCACTGGGGGATATGGGGCAGACGTGGTCATCGAAGCGATAGGACTCCCGGCAACATGGGAACAAGCGTTAAGAATGGTTAGGAAGGGAGGAACAGTCCTTGAGTTCGGCGGATGTCCACCCGGAACAGAGATAAAGGTTAGAACTGAACTGCTCCACTATGGGGAGGTAACCCTCCTCGGAACTTTTCACGCAACTCCCACACACTTTAAGAAAGCACTAAGCCTCATAGCTTCTGGAGCAATAAGGGTAAAGCCGCTGATAACTCGGAAAATGAAGTTGGACGAGATAAAAGATGCGTTTGAAATATTAACCATGTCGAAAAGCGACTTAAAAATTGCCATACTCCCGTAGAGCGCAACCGCCACGGTCAAGCGAGGAACAGAAACTGACTGCTCTACGAATTCTGAGATTTGCGTTACTTTCTAAACGCTTTTCTGGGCAAGTTTGCGCGCGATATACGAAAAAGCAAATATGAATCTATTATCTAAACGTATGCATAAGCACCCGTGGTGAAGAATGAAACAAAAATTACATATTAATGTAAGATTTGCTGAACCAGATGATTTGGATTTTTGTATTGAATCAGATTATGACCATGTTAGTAAGGTTATGCTCAAGAGAAAGATAGAGGAAAGAGCAGTAATCCTTGCTGAGGTTGACGGTAAACCAGTCGGTTACTTACGTATAGAATACCTATGGCTGAAAATACCATATTTAAGCGTAATTCGTGTTCACGAAAAATATCGGAGAAAAGGTATCGGAACTACTATGATTAAGTTTTTGGAAGACCATCTACTGGGGCATGGACACAAAGTTTTGTATAGTTCTTCGCAAGTAAATGAGCCAGAGCCTCAAATGTGGTATAGAAAAATTGGGTTTGAGGAATGTGGATGTATTGCTGGCATAAATGAGGGAATAGGGGAGATATTTTTCAGGAAAATCCTAAAGAGTGAAGAAACGTCACAGTAAAACACTGCGCGCGCAATTTATTAATAAAGTACTTCGTTAGTATGAGTTTCATTTGACTTCGCCCTTTGTTTGAGGGAATAAAAGAAATGCGAACTGGCTCATTGAAGAATTTAGCGGTTGTTGTCAGCATCTTCTTTTTAACAAGCTACCTTTCTCAAGTGTTTCTTCCTGTCTATTTTAATGATTTAGGACTAAGCATAACGGAAATAATCGCAATCCTATTCTTTACATTCACAGTTATAGGTTTGCTGCCACTTATTCTGCTAAAAATTATCAAAAAATTTGAAAGCTTAATAACTTTTGGAATATTCTCTACAATGCTCTTTTACGTAACCTTGATCTACATTAAAAACCCGGTAGTTTTAGGGTTGGCTTACGGACTAAGCATAGCGACTTTTTGGCCAAGCTTCAATCTTCTCCAGTTCAGATTAAGCAAGTCAAAGGTACGGGCGCGAGTAATAAGCCTCTTCTCTTCAATAATTCCGTCGATTGCAGGCATTATTGGCCCTGCTGTGGGCGGCCTTGTCATACAGAATTTCGGCTTCACATCATTGTTTACAACCGCGATCATCTTATACCTTGCAGCCTTTCTCTTCTCTGTGAACATAAGGTTTAAACCCGAAACTTATGGGTTTTCAATTCCTAGAGGCAGAATGTTCATAATTTTCTTTGTAACTTTCATTTTTTCCGGTTTTTGTGAAAGTTACTGGCTTGCATATCCATTCTTTGTCTTCAGCGTTTCCGGAAGTGTTCTTTACATGGGGTTGGTGTTTGCCGTTAGCGCGGTTCTGTTTTCCATAGTTACTTTTCTGGTTAATTGGCTTTCAGATGTCAAGCGTGCACGTGTGGAATTCGCCGTTATAGGCACAGTACTAAATGCCATATGGTTTTTCGCAATAGCGTTCGCATCAACAATACATGAAGTTGTAGCATTATCCTTACTTTCAGGCTTGGCACACGCCTTCACAATTTCATGGTTCGCCCATTACGGAGACTCTTTCAGCAAGGAATATTACGCAAGCATTCTAGTTATGATGGAAGTTGGGTTTATGGTTGGCAGAATCATAAACCTTGCACCTACCTACATTTTCATATCGGAAGTCAATTATGCGAGTTATTTCATACTCCTAGGAGTCGTCTCGTTATTTCTGCTTCCACTTTACATTGCGTCTAAAACCAGTGTCAAAAGCGGATAAATAAACTGATGTTTAGGTTTTCTTGCTCGTGCTATTATATATGTGTACCCGTCACCTTCAACGGGAAGTAAACCCATTGAATTATGGGGCCCGCACTCCGGAATGCGCGCTTTTGTTGGTGGGTGTTTGCGCTGTTCTGTTAGACCTCGATTAGAGCGGCTGTGTGCTCAATCATTTTCCTTTATCCCTTAGAAACATTTCGACATCTTCAACAAGAAGTCTCAAGTATTCTTGTGCCTCATCTCTCGAATCTAATCCACCAGCAGCGATTTTCGTTTTGCCATTCCTAAACTTTGCCAGAACAATCCATTTTTTAGTTCTTTCGTTTGACACCGCTTTGAACAACTGAACCTCACGAAGTTCCTCGTTCTTCAACAATTAACACTCTCCTCTCTAACCCTACTAACTTTCTTTCAAATAAGATTTCTTGATAAGCAAAGTTAAAGAAGGTTGTGGCGGGCCCGAGGGGATTTGAACCCCTGGTCTCCGGCTCCGAAGGCTTACGCACCGTCGGGTTTGGGCGGTTCGGCGCCTTAATCCGGGCTGGGCTACGGGCCCCTTAAGAATAGGAGTTCTGAACAGACGATTAAAGGGTTTCTTAGAAATCACCCTTTTCGGTGCAGCCAATCATTGTGGCTTAATCTTTTCTGTTTACTGGATTTCCTCCGTGAGACGGAGACATATCTCGCAAGCCTCTATAACGTGAAGCCCTTTCTCGGTTGTCTCCCAAATACCGGATTTCTCAGTTATGAAGCCTGCCTTTTTCAAGGCTGTTAGATATTTCTCGAGCTGATCGAAGCTTAGGCTGGACTTATACATTATGTTTGTCTTTTTCGCTCCATTTTTAGCGTTTTTCAAAATTTCCATGATTATGTCGTGTCGAGCTCTTCTTCTGCGAGGTCGTTCAGTCATTTAAACCACCCTAACTTCTATGAGATTTGTATTGTTCAGTAATAAGATTAAGCTTAGGGTTATCCTTAACTTTTCTAGAGAACGCCTATTCAAGAAATCTTTAATAAACGAACCGAAATCTACATTTGGTGCGGGCCGGTAGCTCAGCATGGTTAGAGCGTTCGGCTGATAAAGACGCAGACACCGAAAGGTCGAGAGTTCAAATCTCTCCCGGCCCACCACGGGTTCACCCGGCCCATTTTTTGCTTTCAGCTACTTTCTTGATCTTATGATTGACCACTGTAACATGTTCAAATTTCAGCTAGGAATTCTCTGCCCATTCCTTCTTCAAGAATTTCTCTGATTTTTGCAACAAATTCTCTTGCGTCAGTTAAAGCTCTCTCAGCCAGTCCTTTCTGCGTTATGAAGCTTGTATCGTAAGACGCTTTTTCCCTTTCAGCTTTCTTCTCAACAAGCTTTTGCACATCCTGTCTTGCCAAAGCTGCAACGACATCTATCGAAATCAAATACTTTTCACCAAGTCTCTTCCTCTTATGCACATAATAATATATCAAGGCACAAACAGTGCCAAGGTGAGTCTCTCCCTCTTTTCTGACAGCCGCCAAAGCCGAAAGAGAAGCCTGATACATTGCATAGTAGCAAATGGTAATCACCCAATCAAAATAATTCTCGCCTTCATACCTGAAAGCAACTTCGCCTTCATGCACGTCAAAAACTTTGTTCGCAAGGTCCAGATTGTGATAGGATTTCCTCAAATGCCCCAAAACATTGTCTTTAGCCATCCTCTCGGATAAGGTTTTAATGGCAGCTATTTTCGGCTTTTCAAAAAATTTCATAGACCTTTCGCAGAGCTTGGCGCTTCTCATCCAGTCCTGCCATGTTGGTTGCCTCGGCATCAAATCACCCCGAAAGCATAAGATAATACCTCTCCTGCCCGAAGAGCACAACACCATCCTTCAATATGTCAACGGCAAACCTTTTCTTGTCTTTAATACTTTTCTCAAAATCCTTCATCATCATAACAACTGGCGCAAGCCTAGCTGGATGTCTCCCGCTAATCTCTCTGGCCAATCTATCAATGGAATCCATCAACTTCCTGAATTGCTGCTCTTGAGAATCCGCTGTCAAAACAAGGAGATCTATATCGCTTCTTGGTGTGATCTGGCCTCTTGCTGCGCTCCCGAACAGTACAACAGAATGAGCCTCGGGGACGAACTCAGAAACCCTTTTTACAAAATCCTCCAAAATCCAGGCAAGCCTCCTGTTTTCCTTGAAAAGCCTTTCTCGCTTATCAGTCTCAAACAGTTCACACAATTTTCTTGTTCGGGGATTTGCCAAGTTTAGTTTGTAGTACTTCTCCTGTCCCTCGACCTTCTGCTCTATAAGTCCTTCCTTTACAAGTTTGCTAAATTCAGAAGACACGGTTCCCAAACTTACTTTTGACAACTTAGCAAGTTCTCTTGTATAGTACCATTTGTTGAGATCCTTGCTCATAGTTTTAAGAATAAGCAGAATTTTTGGAGTAAGCAGTTCTGACATAATTTTTGATTATGAAAACAAGCTTATAAATGTTCATTTTTTCGAACTGGCGTTCAATTTTATGAACAGCCAGAGCATTTCGCTATGCAGATTTGTCAAAAATAGCTTCATTTGACTTGAGAACAGAAAAAGAGGGGATTTTGCGGGAGATATCTCCACGCCGGGAAGGGTTCAAATCTCTCCCGGCCCACTAAGGAAACAATGTTCGAGCAACTTGTAAAATTCAATTGAATTCTCCATCCGCTCCTTTAATCGAATCTTTCATTAGAGAGATACCATTCCTCTGCAGAATATTAAGAAAGGGTGGGAGTTCTTTTCAGAGGCTTTATTCTTTAGCAACTAATGGTTTATCTTTTATAATAAATGTAGGAATAATTACGTAGATTGTGATGGATGAAGAACATAAGGCACCTTGGCAATGCACTTATGCAAAAGAAGATAGAAGTAAGTGTAAAGCTGGAGATATTCCAAAATCCGATCAGGAGTATTTCGAAATTTTATGCTTGTGTATTTTGCAAGCTGGTCTAAGTTGGAGGATGGTTAGAAAAAACTGGCAAAAATATAGGAAAGGCTTCTATAATTTCAACATAAATCAGTTGGTAGAAATACAACCAGACGATTTGATGAAAAATCCAAATGTTATTAGGAACGCTAAAAAAGTGAAAGCAATTATTTACGATGCAAAGGAATTTCAGAAAATCAAGAAAGAATATGGTTCATTTTCTAATTTCTTAGAATCGCTAAAACAAATTAAAGACCAAGAGGTGTTCAAGTTATTAACGAAAAAATTTGAACACTTGGGAAGTTATACTGCTGAATATTATCTTCATTGTGTAGGATATTGGGAATAACCGCCGCGAACTCTCTACATAAAAAGACAAAGGTTTAGAGACCGTGAAGTAGGTGGGATTTTGGAAAGAAATTAAAATTTAAGTCAAATAAACCCAATACAAGTTTGGTGACAAAGTTGGGATTAATTCCGGAGGAACATAAGCAGCATCTGAAGGAAGAGTTTGAAAAGAACCTAAAAGACGAAGTGAGAATCGTTGTGTTCACTCAAGAGACAGAATGCCCCCACTGCAAACAGGCTAGAGAACTCGCGGAAGAAGTTGGCGCCCTTTCAAACAAGATTAAGGTGGAAGTATACGACTTCGTAAAGGACAGCGAGAAGGCTAAAAAATACCAAATAGACAAAGTGCCAGCAATCGCTCTTCTTGGGAAAAAAGACTATGGAATACGGTTCTATGGCCTAGCCTACGGATACGAGTTTAGGCCCTTTACCGAAAGTATAATCAATGTCTCTAGAGGGGCTACAAATCTATCTGAGGAAACAAAAAAGAAGCTCGCTTCCATTGAAAAGCCTGTGCACATTCAAGTTTTTGTCTCGTTAACATGTCCTTACTGTCCGCTCGTAACTTCGTTGGCTCATCAATTTGCAATGGAAAGCAATCTCGTAAGAGCAGACATGGTTGACATGGGTGAATTTCCACATTTGGGACACAAGTATAGTGTTATGGGCGTACCGAAAACTGTCATTAACGAAAAAAGGGAGTTTGTGGGTGCAGTTCCCGAAGAGCTTTTTGTAGAGCAAGTAGTGCTTGCCCAGAATCACTAAGCATGTAGTCTAAGACATGTAAGATATTTCAAGAACCATGGCTGAGACACCTGATGACGTACGTCATAAAGGCGCCCATAGGTCACCGTGTCTGGCCCCGCTGAAAGAGAGAGGAGAAAAGGAGAAGGGCAAGAACGTCTCCTCGTAAGCCTTTATGACGTACGTCATTTTTTGTATGACGTAGGTCATGCTTATATACCTTTCGACCGCAATACTATAGTTCGGCGAACCAGTATGTTGTTACCATGTGAAGTCGCAGTGAGATCCTTGATTCCAGCCATCCGATCCGCCGTAGCACGAGAATTAATACAGACATATGGATTGAAGCAAAAGGATGTGGCAAATCTTTTAGGTGTCACCCAAACGGCGGTGAGCAAGTACACCCGACACGTCAGAGGTGCAGTCCTCAAAATTGAAGACGTAGAAGAAGTCCAGCCGACGATTGAAGAAATCGTTGTCTCACTTGCTAATGGGCGTGTGTCCAAATACGAACTTGTGGCAAAGTTTTGCGTAGCCTGCGGGCTCATCAGGCAAAAAAGGCTTATGTGCGAGCTATGTAAACTCTCCGATCCGTCAATTGACATCCAACAATGCTTTGTTTGTCATCCAAACCCTCATTTTGCGCAGCAGACATCGAAAAGTGAAGGATAGGCTGATGATGGTTTTACGTTGCTTAGAGCGGAAAATGTTTTAATTTAAAACAAGGAGATTTTGGTTCGGTGGCTTTGTTATGGTTGAAATTGTTTGCAGTCCTCCTAAGCAACTGGTTATTTTAGAGTGTACGCAGTATCCTTCAATAGAAGCTCTGTCAAAAACTGTAGCCACAATCATTAGAGTCGGGCAGCCGCTTATTCTCAAATGGGCTGAGGGCGTGACGTTTTCATATTCACTTTTACCGCCTACAACAGACAGTTTGATGAAAGAGTTTTTGGAAGGCCGAATCTACTGGGCAGACGTAGTATTCGCCCTGATGCCTGAATACGAATCTTCTATTAAAGTAGGCACATTGGACATTCCGGTGATCGATGTCACTCCCAACCCTATTTTGCGAGAAGCGGCTAAATGGATGAAGGCTGGCGCGCGGGGCTCTATTGCCCCGTGACGAAACTTAAGCGGAGATGCCATAAGATTTAATTAAGACTCTAAGGCTAGTGAGTCGGGGCGATTTTTTGAGTTCTACGGAAAGGGAGTTAAAGAAATTTTTCAGCGGACAGATAAAGTTGGAAGAAGAAATAGTTAAATCCATAAATCAAGCTCTGGGGACGTTAACGAACCCCGTAGTTAAAGGAGTTTTGAAGGGAATTTCCCTGGACTCGATGAAGCACGCCGAAATATACAAAGCGGCCATAGAGGTAGCTTCTGTGCCGCCCGCTTTAACGGAGGAAGAGTTTGAGCGACTGAAAGAAACCGTTAAAAAGCATATTGAATACGAAGAAAGGACGATGCAGCGCCTAAACTATGTCGTAGAGAAAACAAGGAACGAGAAGGTAAAGTTCTTGCTTGAATCCATAGCTTCGGATGAGAAGAGACATCACGACCTTCTAAACAAGATTATGAGCGTCGTGGTGAGGGGGGAAACTATCACCGAAGGGGACTGGTGGGATTTTCTGTGGGGGAACGTGCCCTTCCACGGTGCACCAGGTGGATAGGAATGTCCAAAATAAGAATCGATATAGAGGCTTGTAATGGTTGTGGAGTATGCGTCTCTGTTTGTCCAGCATTTGTTTTAGAGCTCCTTAATGGAAAAGCAAGAGCGGTGAACCCTGAAGCCTGTTTAGGAGTCAGGGCAAAACAGCTCTGCTCAGAATGTGTCGAGATAGAAGAAATGTGCACAGGTTGCGTTGCTTGTGTTAGAAGTTGCCCAACTGCTGCTATTGAAATACTTGAGATTTAGGTTTTCTAACCCGCTTACTTCTTAAATTTTGATGCTATTCTTTCGAAGTTTTCGTTGATGTTTTTCCAGTTCACGTTCTTCCAGAAAGCTTCAAAGTAGGGTCCTTTGTTTGGCCCCTGGTCATGATAGTATGCGTGTTCCCAAACGTCAAGTGCCATTATGGGAATTGAACCCCAAACAGCGCCTTGGTCGTGAAAATCTACTGAGTAGATGTGGAGTCTATGGTCGCTGAGATCGTAGCACAATAGAGCCCAGCCTCTTGCGCTATTAGCGACAGCTATGAATTCTTTCTTCCAAGCCTCGAAGGAGCCAAAGTCCTTTCTTATTTTTTCAGCCAACTTACCAGTTGGTTCGCCGCCCTTTCCTCCAAGGGTTTGCCAGTATACCTCGTGAAGTATCATTCCGCTGGCATTATGGCTCTCGCTCAGCTTCAGTTCCCTTATGTTTGGAAAGTCGCCTTTTCTTCGCATTTCTGCAAGCTGATCTTCTATCTTGTTTCTGTTTTTGACGTATGTTGCATAATGTATGTCGTGATGATACTTGAGTTGTTGTTCTGATATGCCATCTAAGGCATCGTATGCAAAGGGCAGAGGTTTCACCTTGTATATCTCTCCCATTCACTCACCTCCCTTACTTTTTATTTTACAAAAGAAAACTTGGAATTTCTATATAATTCGACACATGCTCCGAAACCTTGACAAGCGTTTTTGTCTAATCTCACCGTGAATTTACCCTTCATTTTCGTCGCATTTTGTCGCGTTCCACCGTTTGTTATTTTCCAGCTATATTCTTTGCTCTCAGCAACTCTTCTTAACTCGTTTCATCCTTTTATTGGTTTTAATGATTTCTTCAGGCACCAATTCTTGAACTTGCCTGAGGAAAACCTTCTACGTCTTCAACTTGTGCGCTATCTCTCATTGAAAATCTTCTCTATTCTGCTCCCAAGATTTCTCGAATGGCTCAGGCATAACAGGCATATGATGATTGGAACTCTAGCAAGTTTACGAGAAATACTTATCTTGCTAAAGGCAGGGAAATATGATAGGGTAACCAAGCCATGGTTGATTTGCTAGATTGGTATCTTATCGTGCAAGTTGTTGTGATAATTATAGGTGGTTTCATATTGGTAACAATTTTCAATCGATTAGTAGTAAGGGTTGCTGAAGAGAGAATTAAAGTCAAGAAGGGACGCCTTGTCCATATTCAGAGGTTCTTTCAACTAATTGTCTATTCTATAGCAGTTATTTTGATTTTATGGACTTTTAAGGTTGATGTGACAGGGCTAGTTGCTGGTCTAGGTATTGGAGCTCTAATAATTGGTTTTGCATTGAAGGACATAATTGAAAATTGGATTTCGGGGCTACTGATAATCTCAGGAAAGACCTACAGAATCGGCGATGTGATAAGAGTTGGGAATTTGACGGGTGTGGTTAGGGACATAAGCCTGAGAACGACTAAACTGAAGACTTACGATAGAAACGAGATCATCATCCCAAATTCCACGCTATTAAAACAGAGCATAATTAATCTCACTGGCGGCGGGAAAGAGACCGTAGCATCCATCATTTCCTACATTGACTATGTTTTTGACATTGAAAAAGCTAAAAAGGCTATCGAGAGCGTTCTTAGAGGTCACCCAAACGTAGTCGTGGATGAAAAGAGAAGAAGAGAAATAAGGTTTGTTGTACGGAGTAAAGAATGGACTACAGAGATAGAGTCCTTGTTCTGGATAAATGACCCTGAAAACGAGGAATTTATCAGGTCCAAAATTACAGAACTGATAAAAAGTAAACTTGAGGAAGAAGAAATATTGCCACCAATCCCTGCAATCATGAGGAAAGAGTTTCTAGAGAGCAAAAAATAAGTTTTCAAGAAGGAAACATTGGTCGCTAGTGTAGCTCCAAAGTCTGTATGGTGCGCGCGAGAAAGCACAACTATGGTGGTAGTGACAAACTAAAAGCCGTAGATTTTTAGTTTGCCGCTTCTTTTGTTAGTTCCTTAACTTGACGTAAAGCTTTCCTTGAAAAATTTAATAACTGGCAATAGAGCAACAACTGATGCTGCAAAAAACACTGGGCCAACAATTATTCCTAGTTCACGTGTAAGTGTATCCGCAAACAAACCACCAGCAACACCAACAAACACTCCGAGGTTGAGGGCAGTGTTTAGGGCTCCCATGGCTTCGCCTCGTACACTTTCTTCGGTCATTTGGGCAGGTGTTGTAAGCAAAGCAACCCAGATGAAAGACCATGTGGGAACAATCCATAAAATAGAGAAAAGTATGGGGTCGCTTACCAAGGCGAAGAGGGGAATGCGGAGACCATGTAATGTTAATGCTGTTAGAAGCAGTTTTCCACCCCCAACTTTGTCAGCAATTTTTCCAGCTAATGGACTCATTATAACGCCTGAAATGAAAGCCTCTAGAGCCCAAACGCTGCCTAACAGAGGCTTTGAACGTTCAAGAACATCATAGAAACGCATTCGAACGAGTGGACCTGCCCATTGGAAGCCAATCCAGCTAAGAAATGTAGCTAGGAGAAGCCAAGAAAACTCTTTTGGAGCCTTAAACTTAAATGAAAACGCGGTTTTCAAGTAGTTTCTTAAACTTTCAGCGCGGGTTAACTGAGACTCCTTTGGATAGAGAACAATAACCAAAGCGGAGATTACTATCAATGCGGCAGAGATTGTGTAAACGCCAAAAGCTTCGTAGGATTGGTCAATGAAACCCATAAAGAAAACTCCGACAGCCCAGCCTACAGCGCTTAGCATATTGAACAATCCAACCATCATGCCCTTCTTTTTCACTGATGTTAGAGCTGCCAAGAAAGGTGAAAAACTGATTGAGGAGAAAAAAGAGCTTATCATATACAGCAAAATAAGCTGAACTGTGGAAGAAGCGAAACCACAGATAAAGATTGGTATAGCAGAAACGATGCTTCCGAAAATGATGAAGGGTTTTCTTAATCCGTAATAGTCTGAGGCTGCACCCCAGATTCTTGAAAGTATGAACATTATTGCTGCTAGCGAGTCTAGAAGCGCGATTTGAAAATAGCTGGCTTGGAGGTCATAGAGTTGCAGCCCTATGAAAACCCAGAAGATTCCTCCAGCCACGTTAGATGCGAAGGAGGATGTTAGGAGAAGCCATGTTCTTCGTTTCATAGGTGAAGCCAGCAATGGCTAAGAGAAACGTTATGTTCATTTAAATGCTTTGTTACATGGTAAATTTGCTGGTCTGCGCACGCAAAAGTCCCTAGACCTACCTGAAAAGTTGCAAGCCCTAGCCTGATTCTCCCCCGGTTTATGAAACATATTTAAGCAACGTTCCAAACAAATCTTAGCTCAACGTGAATTTAGGAGTTGAAGACCATGGAAAAAGTGTTGCTTTTTGTAGAGAACGGTTTCGAAGATCAAGAATTGATGTATCCTTACTACCGCTTCCAAGAAGCGGGATACAAAGTGGATGTGGTGGGACCTAAAGCCAAAGTTACCTACAACAGCGAGCATGGGCTCACAATGGAATCTGATCTTTCCCCAAAAGACGTTAACATTGACGACTACGTGGCAATAATTATCCCGGGAGGACGTGCCCCAGACAGCATGAGAACAAACAAGGGACTGGTTAATCTAGTTAAGGAGGCCTCCCAAAAGGGAAAAGTGATAGCTGCCATCTGCCATGGACCCCAGCTTCTAATAGAGGCTGGAATAGTGAAAGGAAAAAAGGCTACCTGCTACGTCTCTGTGTCCACCGACCTGAAGAATGCTGGTGGAATCTACCTGAATAAGTCGGTTGTGGTAGACGGAAATCTTGTGACATCTCGGTTCCCAGCGGACCTTCCAAACTTCTGCCGTGAAACCTTAAAACTTCTGGAAAAAAGTAGTGTATCAGCCTAATTCTGTTTCGTGGCATGATGTTTTGAAAACGTCTGCATAATTTTATATTCTAAGCTTTGAAAAACCTAGAAAAGGAGTGAAAATTTATGCCTGAAAAAAAGAAAAAGAGGCTTGCAATCATAGCTCATGGAGGCACCTTAGACCGGCTCTACCCTGTGTTCATATTGGCTTCAGCTGCTGCAGCCATGGACATGGAGACTCACGTTTACTTCACCTTCTGGGGGCTCACCATGCTCAGAAAAGGAGCTATGGAAAAAGCTGGGCTACCCACCATGTACAAACACTTGGAAGAACAATTGAAAAAGAAGTTGGAAGAGATGAAGTACCCTACACCTTATGAGATGCTTAAAAGGTTAAAGGCAACCGGAATGCTGAAAATCTATGCTTGCAGTCCAACCATGGAAATGTTTGGCATGAAGAAGGAAGACCTGATCCCTGAGGTAGACGAAATCGCTGGCGCAGCAGCCTTCCTCGACATTGCCTCAACAGCAGACGTGACCCTCTTTGTTTAGCCTCTTCTTTGGCAATCTGAAAAACAAGAAAACCGTTGCCAGCCAGGCTCCCCATTTTCTGGAGTAGCACCTAAGTTTCTAGTGTTCGCTAATCGCTTTTGGGTAGTCTTCATCCTCTAGTTGAATAGTGGTGTGGTCGATTCCAAACTCTTCTTTTAAAACATTGATCAAAGTCGCGGTTAGCTTCTTTCTGTTTGTCCCCTTTTCCACCACTACGTGACCGCTCATGCAACACATCTTAGTTGGAGTGATACACCACACGTGAAGATCGTGGACCCCTTTCACGCCTTTCAGTTCAACTATTCTGCGCTCTAGAGCACTCTATAATTTAGCGGTGAATTAGTCGGGAAGAGTTTAAGAACAGAAGAAAATCTGGCAAAGAGTGAGCGACCGCAGCCAAAAATGGGTTCAGAATACCTAAAGAAGCGAGCGAGACTCCTACGATGTTAAACACTATACTACTAGCCAAATTTTGCTTTATTACACTAAAAGTTTTGCGACCTATCTTTACGGCTTCTGTGATTTTTGTTAGATCATCCGTCATCAGAGCAACATCTGAAGTCTCGATTGCTATATCGGTACCAGCTGCTCCCATTGCAATTCCAATAGAAGCTTCAGCCAATGCCGGCGCATCATTTATGCCATCTCCCACCATCACAACCTTTCTTCCCTGTCTGACCAGTTCTTTTATTTTCTCTACTTTCTCTTCTGGAAGCATTTCGGCGAACACTTCATCTATACCAATTTGCTGAGCAACTGCCTTAGCAGTGCGTGGATTATCGCCAGTCAACATGATTACCTTTATTCCCTTCTTGTTGAGCTCTTTTATCGCCCTTTTTGCTTCTTCCCTTACCACATCAGCTACAGAAATTATCCCGCAAATCTCATTATCATGGGCAATAAGCAAGGCAGTTCTTCCATGTTCTTCCTCCTCCCTTACAAATCGCTCAACATCTTCTGGGAGGAGTAAATTATTTTCTTTAAGAAGTTCCCTACTTCCAACAAGTATTTTTCGACCATCACATAATGCTATTATTCCTTTACCAGGCAATATCTCACAATGCTTATGCTCTTCTGTTCTTATTCCAAACTTTTCTGCCTGTTCTACAATTGCGCTTGCCAAAGGATGTTCAGAATGTTTCTCAGCCATAGCAGCAAAGGTGATTATTTCCCGTTCTTCATGTTTGTCAAAGCCTTTAATACCTATAACCCTTGGCTCACCTATTGTTATCGTTCCAGTTTTATCAACAACCACCGTGTCTATTTTTCCCAATTCTTCAAGATAGATTCCCCCCTTAACTACAATTCCCTTTTTGGCGGCGTTGCCTATACCTGCAACCACTGCTAATGGAGTAGCAAGCGCAACAGCACACGGACAGGCTACCACAATTACAGAAATGGAATTAGTAATATTTCTTGTAAGAAGATACGTTACTAATGCAGCTAGGAAAACAATGGGCAGAAATCTAGAAGCAAAGCGATCTGCTAACTTTTGTATCGGAGCCTTTGTTGCTTCAGCCTCCTCTACCAATTCAATGATTCGCCCTAATGTTGTATCTTTTCCCACCCTAGTAACCTTGATTTCAAGTGTGCCTACTTGATTAACAGTGCCTGCAAAGACGTTGTCTCCAACCTTTTTCTCTATTGGCATAGATTCGCCAGTAATAGGGGCTTGATTAACTGAACTATGTCCTCTAATTACTGCACCGTCTACTGGGATAGTTTCTCCTGATTTCACAATTACCACATCTCCATGTCTGACTTCATCTATTCCCACTTCAATTTCGCGTCTGTCCCGTTTGACAACCGCTCTTTTCGGAGAGATTTTGATTAAACTGCTAATAGCTGCTCTAGCCTTGTCTTTTGTAAAACCGTCTATGAATTCTGCCAAAAGCATGAAGAATCCTATAACCGCTGCAGAAAGGTACTGACCAATTAAAATGGATGCAACCATACCTGTAGCCATGGCAACCTCCGCAGTTATTGTTTTTCTCTGTAATGAAAAGAAAGTTGACCTAAAGATTGGAATCCCACTGATAATGACTGCAATAATCGCAGCTATATCTAATGAAAAGAAAGGGCGAGTGAAACCTGTTAAGCTTATTAGTATTGCCAAGCCAACCATAAACAGACGTAGCAGTTCTAGTCTAAACCCCTTTCTTTCTTCTACTTTCAGAGGTTCTGGCCTATACCCGAGTTCGTGAATTTTTGATTCCATTTCTTCGATATTTATTTTTTCTGTATCATATTCTACGAAAGCTTTCTCGGCACTGAAAGCTACTTTTACACTGTGAACGCCTTCCAGTTTCGCTAAATGCTGTTCGATCTTTGCAGCGCAGCTTTGGCAATCCATTCCATTTATGCGTATATTCACCTTCTTTTTTGCCATGGTGTACCTCCAGCGCATCTGGCGTCTAAATGATTCTTATAAGAGCCTCCTTCAGCTCTACTACTGCGCTCTCAACCTTGCCTTCTTTTGCAGCTTGAGCAATGCAAGTCTCCACATGATCTTCTAAAACGATACGACCAACTTTACTTATGGCGGCACGTACTGCCGCAAGCTGAAGTAAAATGTCAGGGCACTCTTTGTTTTCATCGATCATTCGTCGAATTCCACGAATGTGACCTTCAATTTTCGCAAGCCTCTTAATCACATCATCACGCCTTTTATGCAGTGGCATACGTCTCGCCTCCTATCCCCCTGGAGGGGACTATAATATAAATGGTTTCGAACCTTAAATAGTTATTCAATCAAACTCTTCACTGAGACGGGACGCAGGGCAAGCCATACGGCTGTGAGAGCGAAGACTAGGGCAAAGATGTGGTTTAGCATGTGCCAAGCGTCTGTTAGGAGGGCTAGGCTGTTTGTTAAGATTCCTCCAACCAGTTCAACAATGAAGAAGGCTATGGTAATGGCTAAGGCTATTCCAAGATATCTTGTGCCTCTTGGCGGACAGGGGATCTTCGTGCATTCGAACACTGCTCTCTTGACATAAATTTTCCATCCGTTTCTATTAAACTTAAACCTATGATTCAGTTTGTCTTTTATCCTAGGCATAGTTCTTATTTGGTCTTTAAGAGTTATCTTTCCTGAATAGGGGAGGGAAGAAAATGGAACTCAAAGAATACTGGAAGAAAAGAGATTTTGACAGAACAAAGGAACCAAGGGGTATCATGAAAGCGGATGATGGAAAAATCTACGTCATTCAAAAACACCAAGCCACGCACCTACATTATGACTTGAGGCTAGAAATGGACGGAGTCTTGAAAAGCTGGGCAGTTCCAAAAACTCCGCCCACAGAGGTTGGCGTAAAAAGACTTGCGGTGGAGGTGGAAGACCACCCAGTTGAATACGCAAATTTTGAAGGGACAATCCCTGAGGGGCAATATGGTGCGGGCACCGTGGAAATCTGGGATAAGGGACAGTACATCTTGAAGGAAAGGGACGAAGACAAGCTGGTTTTCGAAATTAAGGGCGGCAAGCTTAGAGGAGATTATTGTTTGGTAAGGTTTAAGGGAAGGAAGAACTGGTTGTTTTTCAAGAAGAAATGAGTTGTCATCTTTTTGCCACAAGCGGCCTTTCTCCGAAAAATCTTTTTCAACATTCCACCTTTATTAGGCTCCAAATAGGACCCGGGGGGCGTATAGGGGGGTCTAGAAAAATAGAGAGAAACCTAACATTAAAACCATCCCAATTAATGTGAAAACCAGTAATACTCACTTATATAGACATGGAGTAACAATTTAACTCAGACAGTAAACGAGGGATATAGCTTGTCTCCACAGAAAAAACCAAATCGGGAACTAGACTGCTTAGGCCTCTACTGCCCTGAGCCAGTTTTCAGAACAAGACAAGAAATCGACAAGCTAACCGTTGGCGAAGTCTTAGAGGTAATAGCTGACGATCCAGCGGCTGAAGAAGACATAAAACGTTTAGTCAAGCGACTTGGACACCAACTCCTTGAGTTACGTAAGGAGGAAGACAGGCTTCATTTTCTTATTAAGAAAGTAAAGTAGGAAGTGATTCTAGAAATTGAGAAAAGTATATATGGATCACGCGGCTGGAGTGCCCGTAGATCCCAGAGTCTTTGAAGCAATGAAGCCGTATTTTATGGAGAACTATGGAAATCCCTCATCTTCCCATTCCTTCGGGGCAAGCGCCAGAAATGCCTTGATGGACTCGAGAGAAAAAGTCGCTCGACTAATAGGAGCGGAGAAACCTGAAGAAATCATTTTTACTTCAGGGGGCACAGAATCCAACAATTTAGCAATAAAAGGAGTTGCTTACCGGAACAAGGAGAAGGGAAACCACATAATCACAAGCACCATCGAACACATGTCGGTGATAAACATCTGCAAACATCTTCAAAAACAGGGCTTCGAAATCACCTACATACCAGTAGACAAACAAGGCATGATTAACCCTGAAAAACTCAAAGACGCAATAACCGACAAAACCATCATCATATCTGTCATGTACGCAAATGGCGAAATCGGGACAATCCAACCAATAAGGGAGATAGGGAAGATAGCCCACGAGAACCAGATCTACTTCCATGTAGACGCTGTGGCCGCAGCAGGAAAGGTGCCCATCAAAGTTGAAGAAGAAAACATAGACCTCTTGTCAATTTCTTCCAACGACATGTATGGACCAAAGGGCATGGGAGCCCTCTACATTAGAAGGGGGACAAGAATTCAAACAGTTATACAGGGCGGAGGCCAGGAAAGAGGGCTACGTTCTGGCACAGAAAACATATCAGGCATAGTTGGCATGGGTAAGGCAGCCGAGATTGCCCAAGAAGAAATGAAGACTGAAGGCAGAAGGTTAAGCCAGCTACGGGACAAACTCATAAAGGGTATCTTAGACACGATTGAGCGTTCCTACCTGAATGGACACCCAACCAAAAGACTTCCAAACAACGCCAATCTCAGATTCAGTTACATAGAAGGGGAATCTCTCATTCTGGGTTTAGATATGCTCGGCATTCAGGTGTCTTCGGGTTCGGCGTGCACTTCAAAAACTTTAGAACCTTCTCACGTACTGCTTGCGATAGGTTTAGCCCACGAAGAGGCCCATGGTTCTCTGGTCTTCACTTTAGGCAGGCAAAACTCAGAGGAAGACGTGAATTATGTGCTGGAAGTGCTGCCAGACGTGGTGAACAGGCTGAGGGCGATGTCTCCTTTAGCCCCTAAGGAAATTTTGAGGTGACTGAATGTACAGTGAAAAAGTTATGGATCATTTCAGGAATCCGCGAAACGTAGGCGAAATTCCAGGCGCAGACGGCGTTGGAACCGTGGGCAATCCAGTTTGCGGCGACCTCATGACAGTGTACATTAAAGTTAAAGACAACAGGTTGGAGGATGTCAAGTTTAAAACCTTTGGTTGTGGAGCAGCCATAGCTACAAGCAGCATGGTCACCGAGCTTGCCAAAGGAAAGACAATCGAAGAAGCTTTAAAGATTACCAGAGGCGACGTGGCGGACAGCTTAGGCGGACTTCCCCCAATCAAGATGCACTGCTCTAATCTGGCAGCAGACGCCTTACATGTAGCCATAAAGGATTATCTGAAGAAGAAAGAGGCAAAGAAATGAAAGCTTTCATAAAATGTGAAATGTGCAACGCGGAGATCCATGCGGACAGGTGCGTGTTTGCAACTCACAAAAGGGTTATTGGCGGAAAGGAATACATCTTTTGCTGTTTACGCTGTGCTGAAGCTTTTGAAAAGAAGAGAAAATAGTAAGACTCCTTAAATTTGAATCCTAATTCCTCACTGAGGAATATGAATAGTCAGTAGAAGCGACGCAGGAGCGATTCTACTTCTGGCCTTGACCACTAACTATCGGCTCGCTAGTCCGCCTGCAATCTCCCCGCCATCAATCACGAAATATTGTCCGGCAATGAAGGCTGCATCCTCTGAAGCGAGGAAGGCAAACAGCGCTGCAACCTCTTCAGGGCGTCCAACTCGTTTCAAAGGCACCTTGCTCTCGAACTCGCGCAACATTCTAGGAGTGTATTCTGCCTCTTGCATCGGTGTAAGAATAAAGCCGGGGCAGACACAGTTGACTCGCACTTTCGGGGCCAACTCTAGCGCCATCGAGCGCGTCAACTCGATGACACCTGCCTTCGAAGCGTTGTAGTCAGCGTAGAAAGGATAGCCCATTATCCCATTGGTCGAGCCCATGTTCAGGATCACGCCACCATCGCCCGCCAGCATCCGTCGAGCAGCCTGTTGAGCGACAAAGAACATCCCGTTGAGGTTAACGTCCATCACCCTGCGCCACTGCTCCGGCGTGATGTCCATGAAGGAATGTCGAACGCTGATCCCGGCGTTGTTGATCAGCACATCCAGACCGCCCAGTAGTTCATCCAGCTCGCCGAAAGCGCGTGCCACGGCGTCGGCATCCGAGACGTCAGCGTTGATGGTGCCGCTCAGTGAAGGTAATGCATCCTTAATGCGACTAAGCGCCTCTTCGTTGCAGTCCAGAACGACGACGCGAGCACCTTCTTCCAGAAACCGCTTAGCTGTTGCCGCACCTATACCGCTGGCTCCGCCAGTGATGAGAACTCTTTTACCTCTCAAACCTCGCATTAATCAACCTCCTCCTCATCCTGATCCTGCCAACCCACCGCCGTCAATCACCAACGCTGTGCCGGTGACGAACGACGATGCGTCGCTGGCCAAGTATAATGCTGCTTGAGCAATTTCTTCCGGGCGACCAACCCTCTGCAAAGGGCGCTGCGTCGCTTCAGCCAAGAACTGCCTCTCAGATTTGCCAAGTTGTTTGGCTTCATTGCGAAGCATCGGCGTATCCGTATCACCAGGGCATATGCAGTTGACGCGGATGTTCTGCGCACCGTGGTCCAGAGCCATAGCTTTAGTAAGCAGCACCACCGCTCCCTTTGACGCGCAGTACGAGGCCGCATTCCGCCCACCGACCAACCCCCAAGCCGATGCATTGTTAATGATTACGCCGCCACCCGCTTTAGCCATGATCGGAATAGCATATTTCGAAAGCAAAAAAACCGACTTAACATTGGTCGCCATCACCAGATCCCATTCCTCTTCGTTTGTTTCCACCACCGAAGCGCGTCGAATGATGCCAGCGTTGTTAAAGAGAATATCCAGCCTGCCCAGTTGTTCAACAGTCTGCTGTACAGCCAACTGGCAGTCTGCAGCTCTTGTCACGTCGCCACGCAAAAAGATGGCTTGTCCTCCCTCCTCGATGATCGTTTGGACTACGGTTTGTCCTTCGTGTTCGTTAACATCGACGACTGCCACCGCCGCCCCTTCTCGTGCAAAGAGCAGCGCCGTCGCACGCCCAATGCCCGAAGCACCACCAGTGATTAAGGCGACTTTTCCGTCCAATGCCCCATGAGATTTACGTTCAAAATCTGGCATTGATCAAATGTCACCTCTCTAATGATATCTTATACATGATTTCCTCATTATAGCCAGTTATCACTCTTATATAGCCACTCAACATTTTATCCACCGCCCGATCACCAGTATCTACCAAAAGAAATTGCCCCCTAAGCGAATTGATTTTTTCAGGGGTAGCTACAACTATTATGTTATCCCTTCCCACCTTTTTGATAACCTCGGGGCTTATTTGTTGGTTTCCCCTGCCGAATATGTAGCCCTGACCCCCTATCGGCGTAATTATTATCTTTGCTTTGTGTTTTTGGAGAAGCTTCAGGAGTTGAGCCTCGTTGACATCGGTGCCCACTAATTTTCCTCTCGATACCATATCCACACCTATTAACGTCTTATTCAACCCCAGTTTAGACGTGATAGCTCGGGTTGTGGTCCCAGGTCCAATTATGTAGAGATAATCGTCCTTCATCCGCTCCACGACATCACAAGCTATTGCTTCCATAGCTTCCCTGTCTCCGCCGCCGCTTGACGTCTTTATACCTTGGACCAGCCTTTTCTCAAACGGAACCCTGAGATAACCATATAGTTTGGCGGAAACGATGCCCCGCCGAATAGCTTCCTCATCCACATCCATGACCTCAGCCTCCCGTATGCCACATCGCCCCCGCAAATACAAAACAGCGAGATCTCCAGCGCTTCTAGGGCTTATTCCGAAGACAGCTGAATGAATCTTAACTCCCGCAGGTATCCCGAGAACTGTCATTTCTTCTCCAATCGCATCGTATATGTCCCTTGCAGTGCCATCTCCACCCGCAAAAAGTAAAAGATTCACATCTAAACGCAGCATTTCCTTCGCTGCATTCTTAGTATCCTCCGCGGTTGTTTCACCTTTCCTAATTGAACCAACGACAATGGGACTAAAACCACATTTCTTGGCTGCGTCTTCGCCCATTTCACTAGGATACGTTATGATCTCAAGATGGTCTTTTAGGGGTGTGACCCTTTCCAGTGCTTCAACAGCCCGATTTAGCGATTGTGGCACAGCGCCCAATTCTAGGGCTTTCTTTTGTATCTCTGCTCCGTCACTTCCTTTAAGTCCGACTCTCCCCCCTATCCCCGCAATTGGATTAACGATTAAGCCTAATTTTTTTTCGAATGACATATTGCTCTCTATTCTTTCTCTTTACGCACTTTCTTGCGATAGGCTCTCCAGGTCATAGCCCATTGCGAAGGATCATCCAATGGCGTATGATCAATTTTGTGAATAGTGCTGTTGTGGGGAGCGGTCTTAACAAGCTCAGGGTTCGTGTACGCCTCCTCGGATACTCGTCTAAGTATTTCAATGTATTCATCGAGTTCAGCCTTAGAATAAGATTCGGTTGGTTCAAGGGTGCAAGGCTCTGGAACTATCCATGGGTGGTGGCTGGTCCAGTAATGGACACCGAAGTCTGCAGCCCTAAGTCCAATTTCCTCCGAATGAACCCCTGTATCTTTCGTCAATTTCTCCCAGCTATACCTGACCTGTTCAATTCGACGTTTGCCTTTGGCGTAGGGCGCACTTACTCCCCGTATTTCCAACAACTTCTTGAACAAATAATTGCTGTTGAGCACAGCAACCTCAGCCACCTCTTTCAGACCTTCTGCGCCGAGACTCATCACCCATGCATATGCTTTTAAGACAACTGGTGCAACGCCATAAAATGATCTCACCTTTCCAATACTTTCGGGCCTATCATAGTTTAAATGATATTTACTACCATCAAACTCAATGACGGGAACCGGCAGGAATTTTGAGAGTTCTTTGGTGACACCAATGGCGCCGACTGCTGGTCCTCCACATCCATGAGGCGATGAAAATGTCTTATGCAAATTAAAGTGGCAAAGATCAAAGTCGGCTTCCCTCGCCCTGGTTATGCCTAATATTCCGTTGGCATTTGCTTGGTCATAGAAGCACAATCCTCCCGCTTCGTGAACAACCTTCACAAACTCTTCAATGTTTGGGTTGAAAATTCCTGTGTCCTCCGGATTTGTTATCATCAGCCCGGCCGTACGCTCTGAAACAGCCGCTTTCAACGCCTCAAGATCAGGATAGCCGTCCTCATCAGGATACAGGGTTATGACCTTAAAACCAGCTGTTTTGGCGCATGCCGCATTTGAAGGGTGAGAGAAAATTGTTGTAATGATTTCATTTCTCTGATCTGCTTCCCCCCGAGCTTCGTGGTATGCTCTTATGATCGAAGCATTTGCGTATATAGCTTGGGAACCACCACCGGGTTGAAATGAAAACTGGTCCATCCCCGAAATCTCTTTGAGGATTTGTTCGAACTTGTACATTACCTCAAGTATGCCCTGAACAGTTTCTTCATCTTGTAATGGATGAATTTCCGCCATTTGAGGCATTCTGGCCAGTTGTTCATTGATTTTCGGGCTGTATTTCATTGTGCAGGTTCCCTGTCCTACGTCAATATTTAGATCTGTCCCCAACGTTTCCTGCGACAGTCTTACATAGTGTCTTAATACTCGTGGTTGGGAAATTTCTGGTAATTTAGGCGGTTGTTTCCTTCGCATGTCCTCGGGTATGGTTGACATGACATCTCCGACTTCATTTTTTACCTCATCCTCAACTTCTGGTATGAGGATGCCTCTTTCTCCTTCTTTGCTCAACTCAAAAATTATTGGTTCATCCCACTTGGCTTGATGAAAACGCCTTAGTTTTGGTTTTCCATCTGCATATCGTTTCTTGGTTATGTCCTCCATTTTATTCAACTGCCTCCTTCAGTGCATTGGCTAGCCTATCAATGTCATTCTTAGTGTGAATTTCAGTAACGCAGTAGAGTGCGCTGTTCCCCAGCTCTGGAAATTCCTTTGTCAGGTCTTTTCCACCGAATATTTTACGCCTCAATAGAGCTTTATTGATCTCTGCAACTGTCTTACCAGTGTCATCAAAATTCACAACGAATTCCTTGAAATGAGTTGACCGGAAAACGGGACACTTTACGCCCTTTATTTTAGATATCTGCAACATCGCGTAACGCGACCTTTGCATGATGCTTTCCCCAATTTCCCGCATACCCTGAGGACCCATAAGGGCTAAGTAAACACCAGCCGTTATGCCCCATAAAGCAGCGGCTGTGCCAACAAACTCTTTGCCTTCCTCCCTTAACACGAAAGAAGTCCTTTCATAAGCAACGTCGCCGAACCCATATTCCCCTTCAACCGAAGTTGGAGCTATTCCAAACAGCCTAGAGGGATATTCCATCACGTACTTCTCTTCGTCTCGAGTGGCAATGAATCCAGCTTGACCACCACCAAATTGCATGTGCATACCGAGGGGCTGTAGGTCGCCGCATACTATATCTACACCATATTCAATCGGAGGAGTCAGAATTCCCAATGAAATCGGATCGACCCCGACAATACATATCGCCCCATGGTCGTGGGCTATCTTAGAAATCTTATCTCCATGAGCCTCGATAAAACCGAGGTAGGATGGATTCTCAAAATAGACGGCGGCTGTCTTTGAAGAGATCTCAAACTTGAGGGAATCGAGGTCTAGTTGCCCGGTCTCAGGGTCGTAGCCTAGTAGCTTGACCTCTATCTCAGGCTTGCAATAGTCCCTGATTTTCGATAATTTATCAGCGCTGATTGTTCTGGATACTAATACTTCGCGTCGGCCCGTGATCCTTGATGCCATGCGAATGGAGGTGGCAGCTGCTTGCAACCAGTCGTATGTTGGAACATTCACAACATCCATGTTTAGAAGCTCTCCCATCATGCTTGCGTACTCGAAAAGTGCCTGAAATCTTCCGTGGTCGTCATAGGGTTCGCCTGCGTAGGCAGTTAAAAACTCACTTCTCTGATTCACCTCGTCACATACTGCTGGAACATAATGTTGCCAGCATCCAGCTCCCAAAAAGTTGAGGTATTCCTGGCAGGTCTTGTTTTTTGAAAGGATCCCCTCTATGTGCTTTCTTAAAGAGTATTCGGACAAGAGAGGTTTGGGCAAATTCATGTTTTTCTTGAGCCTGAGTTTTTCAGGGATATCTTCGAAGAAATCCTCCGCGGTCTTTGCTCCAACCTCTTTGAGCATCTGATTCTTTATTGTGGACACAGAGTTTGGGATGTATGGATAAACAGTTGGTTTTTTCTTGCTCATACCGTGTTCCTCCAGTGGTTTTCAACTAAGAAACTAGTTTACCTTATATATTTATGACGCATCATGCTTTCTGTTAAAGAAATCTAGCTAAATTTCTATTCTACTGGTTTCATGAAATAGAGGACATTTTAGTAATTCTTGAACAATCAGTGTTTACGGGCTTCCTTTTCAGCCTCTCTTACTATCTTACTCAGCTCTTCTTGAACTTCTTTTTCAAGGGGTTCTGGCTTATGGGTCTCCAAGACCTTTTTAGCTTTCTCCTTAGCTCTCTGGAATATGTCTTTTGAACCAGCATTCTGCCATTCACCCCTCGTTTTTCTATCAGCCAGCTCTGGAATGTAGAGTTCCTTTATGTGTTGCAGACTGTGTTTCTCGGTGAGGAAGTGGCCTCCGGGCCCAACTTTCTTAATTACATCTACAGCAAGGGTTTCATCATTAACTTCGATTCCGCCCAGACCTCTGAGTATCATACCAGCTATCTCGTTGTCTATCACCACTTGTGGGGGGCTGACGGTCAAATAAGACTCTAGATTGCCTAGGCTGGTGATTCCATGGGCTCCAGCCAAGGCTGGTAGCAACATGTTCGCCATTCTCTCGTATCCAGCCTGCTCATCAGATATCTTTGAGTCGCATACACCTCCGCTTGCGAAGACTTCTATCCCATAACGTGATCGATACAGCTGAATCATCGCAACTTGTAATAACATACGCTCGATTGCCCCGTAAGTATTAATTCCAGTCCTCGGATCCATAATGCCTGGCATTGCATTAACCTGAACATGGACTCCGGGATTAACCAACTGAGCAATTAGCATCATGCATAAGTGTTCGGCATTAGCCTGGACTAGCGTCCCAGCAAGGGACATGGGCGCCGTGGAACCTACAGTGGGCATACCAGCGATTTCTATTGGAAGTTTGTGTATTGCAAACTCTATTAGCATCTCAAGTTGCAGTCGGTCGATTTGCAATGGACTTGTAGGTTCGCAACACACTTCTATTATCGGTCTTTTAATGAGTTCCTCCATTCCCCCTACGACTACCGCCGCCATCCTGATGAAGTCCTTCGTACCTTTTTGCCCAAAAGTTACCATGCCAACGGGTTTTTCCGTGTTTTTCAGCATTACCTCCGCCGTATGTTGAGATATGACTTCTGCTGGTACATCGCTGATAGTATATGGCTGAAAGCATATGTGAACGTTGCCCAAGCCGTCCATGAGTCTTGTAGTATCCTCTAGATCCTTCTTGGTCGCAAACCTATGCTCACCTGTGTTAATGTCATAAGTGTATGGTACAGGGCTGCCTGCTCTGAAGCACACGTGTTCGCCCGTTTTTACATCGCATTTTGGGTTTCTCCCATAATGAGTCCTTCCTCCTTTTGGGATTTTTCTGAGAATTTCACGGATGATGTGTTGAGGAATCTTCACGAGTTTCCTCTTAGGATCTACATTTGCCCCGGCTTCTTCGAGCAGTTTGAGCGAAGTTTCTTCTCGTACAACCATACCCACGGTTTCGAGAACTTCTAACGATGCATAATGGGTGTCTTCAAGCTCGTCTCGACTTAGTATCTTCCATCGATTCAAAGAAACACCGTTTTTATGTTGTAAAACCAATTCTATAACATTTTCTTGTCCAATAGGAGAATGTCATCCTGATTCGCAAATCTCATTTAATGTTTTCAAGAAGACGCCAATTTCCTCTAAAGTGTTATAATGAACCAAGCTAATTCGGATCATGGTTTGCTGGTTGTAAGATTCTGGAGCTCGCGAATAGAAGTCTTCGGCACGTGTGGCGATGCCTCCTTCAGTCCAGAGGCGGCTAACCACTTCATCGTCAGGCATGTTTTCTACTTTAAACGCGAAGGTGGGGTCTCTCTCCTTCAAACGGTTCAGATCCGTTAGTCCGTAGACTTTTACTCTAGGCATGTCCTTTAAGCCTTTGATGCCATCAAACCCAGCAAGTACTGCCTTAGCTAATTCCACCTCGTACTTTTCAACAGCGTCCATTGCAACCTTTAAGGATTGTTTGCGCCCGGAGTATTCAGTGAAGCTGCCTTCGTAGTGGTTTTGAACTTGATCGGCTAGCCAAACAAAATGGTCTACAACACCCCGTATGGCTGCGAACATGGATTGGTCTCGGGTTCCCCATTCCCACTTGTAAGGAGCATACTCCGGAGCTGACGCAACCTTGTAAGGTTTAAGCGTTTTAAGATGGTCTTTTTTGCCGTAAAGGAAACTTCCATGGGAGCTAAAGAGTTTGTATCCTGAGAACACAAGGAAGTCGCAGTCTGAGGCTTTGACGTCCATTGGGCCGTGGGCAATATGGTGAACTGCGTCAACCACAAAGTAGGCGTTAACTTCCTTAGCCATTTTTCCTATCTCCTTAAGAGGGCTTTTAGTGCCAAGTACGTTTGAAGCGGCAGTGACCGTTACAACCCTTGTTTTCGTATCTATCAGACCTTGCAAATGCTCCATGTCAAGGGTTCCTTCATTTTTGTTTAAACGGGCAAACCTTACCTTCTGGATTTTTCGTTTCTTCTCCAGTTTAATCCAAGGACTGATGTTCGCGTAGTGCTCATAGTCAGTTGTGACCACATTCTCTTTTCTAGTGAGTTCTTTTCCAATAGCGTAGCTTAAGTTGAAAAGCAAAGCAGTGGCTGATTCTCCTGACACGATGGTGTCTGGCGATGGAGCGTTCAACAGATCAGCTACAGCCTTTCTTCCGTCGAGTATAACAGCCTCCGCTTTTTTTGACTCGTCGAAAACTGCTCCTACATTGGCGCTGCATTCGATGCGAGCATGGGCTTCAGCTCTAGCTGCTCTTCCCACAACAAGTGTTCCAGTGCCATTATCGAAAAAGGCCCTTTTTCGTCCATTTAGGTCAGTCGCTGCTCTGGGAAATTCAGCCCTAATCTTTTCCAACAAGTCTGGATCAAACATCGCATTCATCAACCGTTGTGCCAAAGCTTTCCTCGGTCTTCTATATAGAATTTTGCGCCAACATTCTCAACTTTAAAATCAAATACGATTAGAAGAGCAATATTAACTGTTAAGACAAAATACTTAATATGCCGCTCCGCTCATAATTAGTTGGAGCAGGAACAATGCATGCAATCTTGGTTCTGCCAGGCTTAGCTGGTCTCATCACCATTGGTGTTCTCATAGTGGTTACCCTCCGTCAAAAGGGGTCATACTTCAACGATATTAAGGGGTATTTCGCCGCATCCGCCCTTGCATTTGCGGTGTTGATTCTCATGGGCCTGTCTCTTCGCTTGACCCCGTCTGAGGCCACCGCGCTTTTGGTGGCTAGAGTCGGCGCTTCAGCTTGTTTGGTTGCTTGTGTTGCAATTGGTTTGTCTGCCTTAACCCTGGAAAAGAAACTTAAGTTCGGTTTTCGGAAGGATTTTCGTGCACGTGAACTCCTTAGGGAGCCTCTCCTTTTGATCTACATTGGCTTTCTCTTAGTTATGTTGGTCTTAACGTGGGCTCTGATCCCTTCCCAAGCAAAGCAGCTGACCAGTTTGATTTCAGGCGAAATAGTTTACGTCCCGATATTCGAATCGTGGTATTTGATCTCTCTATTTCTAGTCCTCAGTTTTCTTATTGTATATCCTTGTTACACGTTTCTTTCCATGAGTCGGTGGGGTGGAGTTAACGAAAAAGCGGCTGAAGCTTTAAGTGGACACGCAATCTGCTGGTTTGGCATAGGTTTCTTTACGTTCTTTTTTAACGGCTTTTTACGGTCGTTTGTTGGTGTGGTTGAGCTCGGCGAAGTTGGCTTCGTGTTTTCCACTGTTTTTCTCATCGTCCTAGTATACTTGTACAGAAAAACAACAATCCTAGAAAGTCTCCCAAAGGCGTACTCTCCCATTCATTTGAGAGAGGGTGAAGTTGCTGTTATGTTATATACTTCGGCTGTGGACAAGATGAAAGCCTTCTCAGCGTTTATACGCGAGGGGCTCGAAAGCGGTGACATGGTCAACTACCTCTATCCCGATGAAGAGGGCGAAACTGTTAGAGCCAAGCTTAAAGAGTACGGAATCAACGTTGAAAAATATGAGAGAAACGGTGCCCTACGTCTCAGAAGTTTAACCGATTACTACCTGCGTGACGGAAACTTCGATAAGGAGGGAGCAATCAAGAAGGGACTCGATGAGCGGGCTGAAGCCAAGAGGAATGGATACAAACATTTTAGAGAAATCAACGACGTCGGTAACTTCTCCTTCCTTGATGGTCAATGGAAAATATACCTCGACTATTGGGACGACCCCAAATGGGGAGCTCTTCCCGGTGTGGGAATAGTATACGAACCCTTCATAGTGGAGCTGACAGTCTTCAACGTTGAAGGCATGGACGAAGGGCATGTTGCCGACCTCGTTAAAGCTTTCTGTGGTGAGGGGCGTGCGCGATTAATTGACCTAATAGAGCATACGGACACTTTTTCGAAAACCTTGGGGCTGGATCACAAGCAGTTGGTTGGAAGGAAGCTTCTTTTTGAGTTTGACCCAGTTTCCTCCTACGAAAGGGTTATCCAAGATTTTGTGACAGAGGCTATAGCCAACATGGAAACCACCATCGTTTTCACGCCTAGGGCCAGCCCTGTCCATTCAGCCTTAAACCAGGAGAGGAACCTCAGGTTTTTCCTCTTCACGCAGCAAGTGTCGGCTCCAACGATGGGTGCCTCGGAGACAGAGATGCTTTTACCCGCAAACAACTCATCTTTGATACTTGACGCCTTCGAAAAAGTGTTGAACGCAAGTGCTCAGGGGCGCTTGTGCCTAGTCTTTGACAGCCTCTCCGAACTCATAAGGTCGATAGGTCTCGAGAAGACCTACAACTTTCTGCGGTACGCGATGGAGGTGCTGAGCTCTAAGAGCGTGACCGCCCTGTTTTTGCTCACCAGCTCCGCGCACGACCCGAAAGCAATTTCTACGCTGAGAAGGTTGTTTGATGAACAATTAGCTTTTGGAGAAGAGGGATTACGGGTGGTCAAGTTGTCTAAGGCCTGACAGCAGGTTTTGTTAGACTATCCTTCAAGGAGTGTTGCATGGACGACTGATTTTAACGAGTCCTTTATCTCCATCTACGCTTACGCAATCGTTTGTGCTTATAACCTCTACAGGGTTTCTGTCAAGCCTATCAACGATTGGTATAGTTTTTCTGTAAAATATTTTTGCCATTAAGGCTCCGCTGGCTAGAATAGGCTCTGTCTTAAAGTTGACAATGGCTGCTGGCGCGTTTCCACACTTAACAGCTTCGAGGAACACAATGGCTCCAGTTGTGGAGCCCTTGCTGTATGGAAAAACTAAGACCTTACCTCTCACCTGCTGTCCGTAAAGTTCATGCCTTCTATCAATGATCAAGCCTGTTTTTGGGTTTAATCCGCCCCAAAGACTAAGGTTCTGCCTACTGACGAGAGCCAACCCTTCGGCGACACCCTTAACAACCCCCTGCCCCTTAACGGTAAGCTTGATCTCCTTCATCGTCGCTCCCCAACCATTTGCTTATCGCACGAAGCCCTTAATCGCAGCCTCAACGCATTCTTCAATGCTCCCGTATATTACCTCGGCTCTACAGAGTGTGGGTGCATAGTGCGCGCATTTTCCCGAGTCAGTCATCATAGTTTTGAAGCCGTAAATGTCTGTTGGAGAGACCAACATGCAAGTTTCTGTTAAAATGTGTGCGCCACTGGATTCAATAATGTTGAAGTAGCCCATTCTCTTCGCCAGCATTTCCACATGTTTCGTCGTGTAAATCCAAAATTCAGTTCCTCTGCGGATTTTCTTGCCCTTCAATAGAGCCGCCGCCTTTTCAAGTTCCCAGATAGAATAGTGTGGGCAACCCACCGCGATGAAATCAACCTCTCCAACTCTCCTTGTACAAATTTCCTCCTTAGTTTCTTTCAACTCCCTTAAACCCAACTCTAGGGTTTCTTTACATTTTTCTTTCTTAAGGACCTTGCCAAGTTTTTCTGCTTCAGGAGTAACGCGTGGTATGTGATAGAGCGCCACCGACCCTGAGGCAGCGGCAGCAGCTCCCATGTTTTTTAGCTGGTCTGTTGAGACATCTGGAGGAATTCCCGTGAGCACGGGGACTTTATCGGCAACATGCTTGCCGATGAAATAGCCGATCGCCGGGTAGTCTATGTCCGTCAACGTTTTGGGTTTAACCCCAATTTTAACCAATACCTCTCCTCGCCTGTTTTCGTCCAGATGTAGACCGAACTTGGGCACCCTGCCAGCTATCCCTGCAGCCATATCAACAACAGCTGTCAGTCGGTTTGTCCTAGCTCCCAGTACGGAGTTGGCAAAGACCACAGCTGAGGATTCAGACCAGCCTAAGTGTTGACCCGGCAACGGCGTGTTGCCGTGCAGATAGGGCGTACACGTCCACACTGGAATCCCGCCGAGCTTTTCTTGGGCTCTCACAATTCTCATCTGCCTCTCCGCATAGTCTTCTGGGATCTTAAATTCTCGCCACCGCTTTAGATCCATTCCAGCCGGGTCTAGGGTTGTTGGAACCGAATATTTTGCCCCTAGTTCAGCAAACCTCTCGCATATTTCGAGTCCTGCGTCCATTATGTCTCGGTACGGAGTCATGACCGTGTGGGCGCTCGCGATTTTTGTCATTTCCTCTGCTCCGTAGATGTCTCCAACTCCGGTGAGTATTTCCATTGCCAGCCGAACTGATTCTCCGCACTCTCCTGCGAGCATCCGTTCCTCCTGCTTGGTCAGATACATACCCGGTCTTCACTAATATCAGTCAGATTGAGTACATAAGCATGGAGACATCGAAGACGCTCTGCGAAAAGTTAAAGACGGTTATGAAAGAAAGCAAACATACAAAACGGGTTCAGGAGGCTAGAAAATGAAGGACGCTGTTATTGGAAGCCCTCAAGGCATTGTTAAACTTTTGGCAGAGATTGTTGGAAAAGACAATGTTTTGCATGAACCATATGATCTGATAGCTTACTCCCGTGATCGGTATCCTCTTTTAACCCATCCGAGGCAGGGCGTGAGACCTCTCGCCGTTGTACGTCCCGCAACAACAGACGAGGTACGTGCGATAGTGATGCTGGCGAACAAGCATCGTACACCTTTAACTTCGAGGGGTTCTGGAACCAACTACGCCGGCTCAGCTGTTCCAATCAAGGGAGGAGTTGTTGTAGACTTAACCAGAATGAACAAAATACTCAACATAAACGATGACTCGATGAGCGTGAAGGTTCAGGCTGGCGTGATACTTCAAGATCTAGAAGAGGCACTAAACAATAAAGGCTTCACTTTTGGTCATGACCCGGGCAGTTTTCCATCAGCCACCGTAGGAGGATGCATATCAACTAGGTCCTTAGGATGGAGAGCTGGCAAGTATGGAGACATGGGACGCCTTGTGCTGTCACTCAAGGTGGTATTGCCCACTGGTATTGTCATTGAAACAAGAGAAGTGCCGAAGTCTTCTACCGGTTTTGACGTTAAAAGTCTTTTCATTGGTGCTGAAGGAACTTTGGGAGTAATAACTGAAGCGCTTTTACGAATACATCCGTTGCCAGAAGAGAGAGTTATCTTCATTTACTCCTTCAAGAATTTCGAACAGGCTTACAAATCCTCACTCAAAGTTTTAAGGAACGGTTTAAACCCAACAACATTAAACGTTGAAGGACCTGTCGATGAACAGGAAGCAAGATTAATGCTCGGTTACGAGGGAGTAGAAGAGATAGTTGAGGCTCAAGTGAAGCGTACAGTATCTATATTAGAGGCGGAGGGCGGCAAAAAGTTAGATGACAAGGTCGCCAAAGAACATTGGGCGAACAGACATGACATGTTTTCTCAGATGAACGAGGAGGGAGCCGCCGACAGCATTGACACCGCGGTTCCAGTCAGTAAAGTGCCTGAATTCTACGAGTTTCTTAAAAGATGGGTTAAGAGATCAGGAGTCAAGTCCATGGGTATAAGCTCGTGGGTGTTTCCTGAAAACTTGAGTATAGACTTAGCGTTCGACGAAGCCAAGGCTGAAGCGTACGCTACTGCAAGAGATGAGTTGGTGAGCAAGGCTCTAGAGTTGGGAGGCACCGTCTCATACTGCGTGGGAGTTGGTCTAAGATTCAGGCATCTAATGAGAAAGGAGCATGGTTCAGCCCTAGATATGATGAAAGCGATTAAGCGCGCAATGGACCCAAACAACATAATGAACCCTGGAGGGCTCGGCTTATAGACATCTCAAAAGATGTTCATAATGACTTAACCCTCTGCAACCGCTGCCGCTGCGGTTTTTGTAAGATAAGCTGCGCCACCAACTCCATTCTTGGCATTGAGTCTCTCACGGCGAGGGGAAGAAACGCAGTTGCGCTGTCGCTACTAGATGGATTAGTAGGCGTTTCACAGGGTTTAGCGGATAGATTTTTCCTTTGCACCACCTGCGGATTTTGCAAAGAAAGGTGTCCTCTCAAAGTAGACAGCGTTAAGATAGTTGAGAATTTAAGAGCAAGACTCGTAAAGAAGGGTTTCACAAGACCCGAGCACGATACTTTCACCAAACGCATAGAAGAGGTCCATAACCCTTACGGTGAGTCTCATGAAGAAAGGATGAAGTGGTTACTGCCGAAAGTAAAGGTGGCGAAGAGAGCAGACATCGCGTACTTCGTCGGCTGCACAACAGCTTATAGGAGACCCGAAATCGCTGAAGCTACGGTGAGGATATTAAATGTTGCTGACGTGGATTTTACAACGCTCCACCCCGAAGAATGGTGTTGTGGGTCGCCTGCACTCAGGGTTGGGAGGAGAGACCTATTTCTTGAGCTGGCGAGGTATAACGTCGAGGCAATAAGAAGGGCTGGTGTGACAAGAGTGGTTACTTCCTGCGCCGGGTGTTATCGAGCCCTTAGCCAAGACTATCCAAAGTTTGTCGGTGACACACCCTTTAAAGTTGTCCACACATCTGAACTCATGGCGGAACTGATTACGGAAGGCCGTCTGAAACTGGCAAGAGAGGTGCCTGAAACGGTTACTTACCACGATCCTTGCCACTTAGGAAGACACGCTGGAATCTACGAACAGCCTAGGGAAGTCTTGAAGTCAATTCCAGCAATAAAATTCGTTGAAATGTCGAAGAATAGGGAAAACGCTCGGTGCTGTGGGGCTGGCGGGGGAGTGAGGGCGGGTTTCCCAGACTTTGCCATAAAAGCAGCCATTAAAAGACTTGAGGAAGCCAGAGATGTTGGAGCAGAGTCCATTGTGTCAACATGTCCCTTCTGCGCCCACAACCTCAAGGACGCCATCCGAGAGAGTGGTTCACAGCTGAAATTCTACGACCTCACGGAACTCGTTGCAAAGACCATAAAATAAATTGTTAAATACGGAGACCTCAATCGAGCGGTTTGAAAAAGCGATAAGGTTTGAGGAGACAAAACTCGTTAGGTTGTTTTACCTACTGGACAAACGCGAACACAGACGCCGCATATCTGCTCCCAATCTTCGAGTTGCAGCTGTTTGCCTACTTCAACGTGATGCGCGTCACACTTGAATTTGTCTACGATCCGCTCTCCCTTAAGGGCTCCCGCAGGACACGCCCGAATGCACTTGTCACAGTGCTTACAAAGGTCTAGGTCTAAGGGCTTGTCAGCCATTAGAGAGGCGTCTGTAATAACTGAAACCAGTCGAATTCTTGGGCCAAACTTTGTGGAGAGCAAGAGACTGTTCTTTCCAAAAACCCCGAGACCCGCTAGATATCCTGCATGTCTATGAGAAAGGTCGCCCATATTGCGAGAGACGTCGTATGGCGGGGAGGCCGGAACCTGAAGTGCTCGGTAACCCTTATCTTGAAGGAATCTAGCAACACGGAAGGCTATTCGATCCAGTTCCCGATTTACAACGCTGTAGGTGACTGAATACTCCCGGTTTGGCGCTGACTCAAGAGACGCATCGAGCAGATGAATCGCCATTACAATGACACTTCGGGCCCCTCGTAGCAGGTCTCCCGGGCGATGTCCATCTGGCGCTTCGGCAAATGACTCTGCGTGAGCAACACCAACCAAATCTGCTCCTAAGCTACGGGCCAATTCTTTTACGCTGACGGTTATTTTTCCATCCATATTAATCAACTCAGTAGATGTGTTTTGTTAATTAAGGGCAAGTTGCTGATACGGTTTCATGTACAATGTCAAAACGCCTCCTACCACCGCTGCGATTGCACAAAATATGTAGGGAGCGCCAACAGAATAGATAGCCACTATGCCTCCGACCATTGGACCAACAAAGTAGCCAGCTCCCCAAGCTATATTCTGAAAACCAGAAACTAACCCTCGCTGAGGGGACGGTGCCATATCCATAATTGATGCGGTCAACGTAACGTGCAGCGCTCCAACTCCTAACCCTGCGATCACAACAGCAATTAAGAGAAGGAGTAGGGATTGAGCGAAAGTCAAAATGGAAAACCCAAGAGCACATATGATATACGCCAAAAGAGTTGCCCGATATCGACCGATAATATCCGACAATTTGCCAGCCGGAGGCTGAATGAACGTCTGCGCTATGCAATAGCTAGTTAAGGGGAGACCAAGTAAGTATTCTTTTCCCGGTCCTAACATTTCACTAGCATGCACAATAAGCTGAGAAACTACGACTCCGAAGGCTATAGCGGAGAACGCCACGTTGACGTATACAATGGCGAAGCTCTTTTTAGCTATGTCTTTAAATTTAAGCCAATTTTCTGGATAGCTCTCAACCTCTTTGCTGGAAACTTTAGATTTCTCTTCAATCCCGAAGAAAACTAGAATGGCTGTAGAAAATATGAGAGCCGAACAAATGTAGAATACACTACTATAGTTAAGCCCTGAAAGTAGAATGCCACCTAAAAATGGTCCAATGATAAGGCCTGCCGACTGAACAGTTCCAATCTTACCAAGAGCCGCCCCTCTCCCTTGGGGTATATACATGTCTGCGATAAGAGCTGCTGGCACGGTCCAAAAGGAGGAATCAGTAAAACCACTCAGCAACCGAATGACAAGAATTTGGCCGGGGTCACTGGCAAACGCGAATAAAAAGACGGAAATAGAATACCCTAACATTCCAAGGCTGAGCGCTAACCTTCTACCTAAGAGGTCAGACGCCTTGCCCCACAGAGGCGCCGATAAAGTATACGCTATAGCATAGGCTGAAACGGTGAGACCAACAAACATTTTGTCAGCGCCAAGACTCTCTGAATACAACGGAACAATGGTGATAATTACCCCAAGGTTCACCGAATACATAAGTAACAACAAAGACAGCAGCTTTAGATCCATTTCAAAGCTCACTCTGCGTTTTTCTAATCTAAGGGGAGATAGGAGTTAATATTTGTTGACCCAAGTTCAGTAGGGAACAATAACCATTGAGCATGGCAGTTGCCACACTATTGTTTCAATCTTTATATTTCAGATTGATCATCCTTAAACACCACTTGGCAGGTGACTTTAATGGAGAAATATGTCCGCAAGGCCATTGAAATGGGAGCAGAAGACGCAAAAATCATATCTATAGAAGACATAGTTTTTGATCCAAGAACGATCCTCAAATGCATGTACGGTTGCGAGGACTGGGGAAGAAATTGGACCTGTCCTTCTGCTCCAAAAGCACTAATGCCTTGGGAAGCCGAAACGGTGCTGAAGAAGTATAAACACGGGATACTTATACACACTCGAGATCCCAAGCTTGCTCAAGAGATATCCTTTAAGATAGAGATGGAGGCATTTTTCGACGACTACCGCTTTGCCTTCTCGATGTCCGACTGCAGCCTATGCGAAACGTGTGCCTTCCCTGCTCCCTGCAAATTTCCGGAGAAAGCTAGGCCTTCAATGCAGGCATTAGGAATAGACGTCTATGCCACTGCGAGAAAACAGAAACTGCCAATAAAACCTCTTAAGACCCAAGACGAGAAACCGAACTACTACGCGCTAGTGTTGCTTGGATAACAACAGCACTCAAGCTGTCCTTTTTTAGAATTACGTTTGGAAGTGAGAACTTGGTGCGGCCGCCGGGATTTGAACCCGGGTTGTCAGCGTGGCAGGCTGATGTCCTAACCAAACTAGACTACGGCCGCCCGAGACAGTCTACTTTCACCGACACTCTTAAAATTAACTCCACAAAAATAAAGCAGAACATAATCAACACCCTCATAACACTAAAAAGCAACGGAAAATCGGAAAACACAATCAAAACAATCAGCTACAAACTAAGGCAAATAGCACAAAACTGCAACCTCGACAACCCAAACGAAGTTAAACAATACATCGCAAACGTAACTCACCACAGAACCAAAAAACCCTTAGACGACGCAACAAAACACAAGTTTACAGTAGCCTACGACCATTATTGTAAAATAATAGGCATACAATGGACTAAGCCAATCTACAAAGTAGTAGAGAAAACCCCACTAATCCCATCAACCGAGAACGTAGATGCAATAATAAACCACGCATCCAAGAAATACATAACAATATTTTCAATAATGAAGGAAACGGCAATAGCACCCAAAGAACTATCAGACATCACACAAAAAGACATAGACACAGAAAAGGGAATAATCCGCATCAAAGGAGTAAAAGGTCATGACTCTGGTTCATACAAACTAAAGCCACACACCACAGAAATGCTAAGAATTTACATACACAAACACCCCCAAGAACACCCATTCCCAAACCCCCACGCAATGAGCCAAATATGGGTAGACACAAGACGCAGAGCAACAAAAAAACTATGCAAACCCGAACTAGAAAAAATAGAACTACGAAACCTCAGAAACTACTCAGCATCAACATACTACAAATCCCTACCAATCCGAGACCCCATCGCAGTAATGCGACACCTCAGACACAAGAAACTAGACACAACAATGCACTACATAAGAGCCATAGTCCTAGACTACGAAGAAGACGACCAATGGATAAGCAGAACATCAACAACAATCGAAGAAGACGCAAAACTCATAGAAAACGGCTTTCAATATGTCACAGAAAGAAACGGAACAAAACTATTCAGAAAACGCAAATAACCCCCTTTTTTTTTAACCAAACACTAAGTCGGCGCTCTCGCTCCGACCTCCCACGCTCCGAGCCAAGCCAAAAGCAACCGCAACAAACCCCTTTCCTAAACACTTTTCATGAAGACACCAAGACTCCATGAAATTAGCGAACAGCTCCGAACAGCCTTAAAAACCAACACCCAAGAACATTAATAACAACCTAAAAAATAAACCAAAAAAGAAAAACAATCCCAACCCCAACACAAAATGAATCAACCGCACTCAATCAACCCCCTACTTTAGAATCATCAACACGCCAACCTTTAGGACAGCCTTCACCACGAGTCCCAGAACAACCACGACCAAGCATACGCTCACAAGCATCAGAATGACCAGACTCACAGAAAGGTTGACCACAACCAATACAAATACTGCAACAAGAAAATCCATCAAAAGGACATATAGGAGCCTCTCTATTCCGAGCAATCAAATCTTCAATATCCCGACGATACCAAGTTGCTTTATCTTTATCCATCAACAACTCCCCTACTCCAAAATCAACGCAGACCCATCTAACGCTAAACGCCACTTTCTCGGAAAATGACAACACCCATGCTTCTCATTCAACGCTTCCAAATCCTTCATAGACAGACTCGGAACATAAAACGTTCCACTTCCCGTTTTCTTTATATTCAACCGCAAAACCGTTTTCTCAACCTTCATAGTTACCACTACCATATCTCTCAGGCTCACGTTCAACGTAAACACGCACTCCATTCTCATCAACATCCTCAAAAGAAAAAAGCTTAAAATCAGGGTCACTCCTATCCGTGACAAGACGCTTAGAACCAAAGTAATCATGCCAAGTCAACTCGTGTTTGCAAATGCGACACAAGTCTTTATGCTTCTCAGCCATAACCTTCAACTTTCTGTAACTACAAACCCCAAAATACGTAGCAACATGAAAACGCTTCTTAGTAACATCAATACTAGCATGGTCTAATTGGTATCTTGAAGTCCCCCAAACACTCTTACGCAACCCCTTAACCTTAAAATAAAGCTCATCCTTCTCATTCTCCCTATAATTCCTGTTAACAAAGCCAACGCAATTCCTATTCTCAATCCCACACTTACCCTTCTCTTTCACTATCTTGCAACCTCGACACTTGTAACCCCCAAAAATAAATCCTATGATGTGGAAGTGCGGACTATGATACCAACCAAAAGGCACACCCTTCAAACGAGACTCCAACGCATCCGCATACCTAAAGGCATGAAAGATAAGAACACCGCCAATAATTCCTCGTACCGAACAACCCTCAAAACACTTCTTCTTCAACTCTTTATAACTCAAATGCCAAAACTTAGACGGAATCCCAACGACGATATGTTCGATTAGACCCCACCGCTTAGACGCTTCAGTTAACCGCCTCTCAATACTACCAGCCAACCGAGTTGCCCAACCATGCTTGTAACACACACTACAAGACGGTTTGTTACAATAATGAAGAACAATCTTTCTATCCACCTTACCCGTAGTCCTAACAACACGCTCCTTTCCATCAATTACCACCTTCGCATACTTTATACGGTTATGCAACTCAACCCGAGAACAAGCCTTAATACGGAAAAAAGTTCCACAATACTCATTCGTAACACCACCATTCCCAACTAATTGCCAATTTCCAAAAGAACCCCAACGGTCTCCAACCTCAGGCTCAAGCTCATTGAAAATATCATCCTCTAAATCCAACTCATAAGAACTCAATCAGCAACACCTCAATCCTCAATATATCCTCATAGAAACAACATACATGTGTGTCACCGACCCCAACAACGCTTCTTCCTCCTTTTCTTATCCTCAATAATAGATTAGAACCTTAACATAGACGTGTGTCCCGACCCAGACGACGCTTCTCCTCCTTTTTTTATCCTCAAACTATAATATTAATTGCCAAAAAAAAATAGCACACAAAATTTTATAAACAAACCAAAACACAATAATACAAATTTGGAGAACACTAATGATTAACCCAGAGAGAGAGAGAGAGAGAGAGAAAGACGAAGAAAATACCGTAACATACAAGAACAAAACGCTTTAAAAAACACAGCAACAAAAATAAAAAAACTAAAAAAACCACTAACAGTTAAACAACTACAAAACGGCTTTTACGCTCTATGGAGATACAGCCCTTTTATAATCCTTGTGTTAGCAACAGACGACAACCTCTATCAAATCAAAGGAAACAAAATATTCAAACTCAAAGAAATCAAACCACCACTAGATTTAGGCTGGACACCTAAAGACCTATCCCACTCCAACCCCCCCTTTTTTTACACAACAACAATTCTTTTCTTTTACAATGCTCCAACCTCCTCATAACCTCTTCAGACACTTAAAAAGAAAAAGAATCAAAAGAAAAAAGCTAACATAAGGTTGTAAAAATTTATTGTCTCCTCTTACAAACCCTCAGCCAACCTCTCAACCGCCTCTTAGCCAGCCACGTCAACATAAATTTTTGGGTTCACTCCGCTCACCCACCAATACACTTATCAAATAATTCAATAAAAAAATGATTAGGGTAGATAAAAATGGAAAACCAAACAAACCAACAACAAAAACCACCTAGTGAAAACACCGAAAACAAACAAAACCAAAACCAACAACCAATAGAGTTACTAAGAGGAAAGGCTGATGTCCTAACCAAACTAGACTACGGCCGCCGTCCACTAAAACTACAGTTCTATAGATGACTTCTAAAACCTTTTCGTATAGGTTTCGGGATATTATTTGTACTTTTTGCTTGCGTTTTTCAGTTTCGCATGTTGGTGGTGAAATGCTCTTAGTAACACTAACAAGCTGTGAACAATTCGAGAGAGCGTTTTGGGTGAAAATATATAGAATGAGTTTTCATTGAATAAGAAGTGGTATTAAGTTGGTTTGGTTTTGTCGTAGGCGTCGCGTATCATCCTAGTTTGTGGGGCTGTTAGGAGAGTATTTCTAAGGGATGGGTCGTCGAGTTTTGATGCTGTTGCTTCTATGAGGGCTATGGCTTGGGCATAGTGCTCATTGGCTTCTTGTGAGCTTCCGTAGTTTTCGAGTAAGAGCCCGAGGGAATAATGGGTTTGCCAAAGTATGGGTGGATTGCCCACTTCCTGTGCCAATTGCAAAGCTTTCTCCATCAACATGATTGCTTCCTCTGTTTTGCCCATCTTCGCGAGTGTCTCAGCCTTTAGCTTCAAGCCTTTGGCTATGTACTTTTTGGCGTCTGCTTTTTTAGATATGGCTAACGAGTCTCCAACAAGTTTTAGTGCTTGTGCGTAATCGCCTTTAGAAAGTGCGATTTCTCCGCGACCGAGGAGTATGCGGGTTTCGATGCGCCACCAGCCCACTCGATGTTGATCATACGCGTTGATTACTTCTTTGAAGTATTTCTCTGCGTTCTCATAATCATTTTTGTATAAATAGTCCATTCCTAAGTTTGATAAAGAAGAAGGCACTCCGCCACTAGCCCTGCGTTTTTGGTGTGCTCTGGCAATTTCTATTGCTTCGTTATTGTATTGTATTGCAAGTTCAATGTTTGACAAGTCATGATAAATCCAACCGAGAGTGTTGAGGATCCACGAAACCTGAGACACGAGACCAGAATCTCGGGCAAGTTGGAGACACCTTTGTCCAGTTGAGATGGCATCGTTGTATTCTCCATTACCAGCGAGAACCATGCTTAAAGCCCATAATTTGCCTATTAATATAGGGATTCCTCCCACTTCCTCAGCTAATGCAAGCGCTTTGTTGAGGTTTTCCTTAGCCCGATTAAATTCGCCTTTCCAGTTATAGTACATTCCGAGCAAGTGAAGATTGTCTGCCTCGAGCACTTTGTCACCTATCTCTTTGGCTATCCTAGAAGACTCTTCAAGCCGCATGCGGCCTTCATCCATATTATCGAGGCCCCATATGAGCGCATAAGCAATTCCTCCTAAACTTGTGCCTTCCAGACGTTTATTGCCTGTCTTCCGAGCCAGTTCTAATGCCGTTGTAAGATGTTGCATAGCTTCATCCATTTCTCCGAAGTATGGCTCATAAGTGCTACCTAACCAATAGTGCGCTTCTGCAATCATTGATTCGTCGCTGATGTTTGTTGCATTTTGTAGCATCAAATTGAAATCGTTTCTGGCTTTTGTCTTTTCATCTTGGTGCAGCCAAGCCATGCCTCTGAGTCTGTAGATTTTAGCAAGGTTTTCACTTGTAGCAAGGCTGACATCTTTTTGTGTGGCCTCCAGCGCCTTGCTTAGATATTCTATTGCTTGCACGTTTGCAAAGATATTTACAGCCTTTTCACCAAGTTTGATGAGGTATTCAAACGCTTTCTCTGGAGCTCCTCCTTCAACGTAGTGAAGTGCTATATCTGCAAAATAGCCGTCTGAGATTTTTTCCGCCAAAACTTGTTCGAGGCAACTTGCAGTTTTGAGATGATATACTCTTCTTAACTCGCTTGGCAAGCTTGAGTATACAACTTCTCTTATTTTTTGGTGCGTGAATTCAAATGTTGAATCAGTGCAGCGTATTAGTCGGTGTCTCCGTTCAATCTCAACCAGCTCTTCCAAAACATCGGCTATATCTAGAGCCAAAGTTCTGCTAAGGGTGTCTGGAGTGAAAGAATGACCACAGACAGCGGCGAGGTCCAATAATTTTCTTTCTTCGCGTTCAAGTCTTGCAATTCTTCGAATGATGACATCGTGTACCTTAGAAGGTATTCCGATTTTTTCCGTTGGAGCCATTAGCATCCAACGACCCTCTTTTTCTGAGAGGAAACCTTCTTCTACAAGGAGGCTGAGCGTCTCAAGCGCAAAAAGAGGATTGCCTTCCGTTTCCTCGTAAAGGTTTTCCACAAATCCTTCATCAATTGTAGAGTGAAATATAGAATCTAAAAGCTCAGGAAAATCATTCCGCTTTAAAGGACTCAGCTTCATTAAGGTTAAGAGATCTTCTCGATTCATGGAGAATATAGTTTCTTCAAGGGGATGGAGCCTCATCTCCTTAGTCCGAATAAGCTCTTCTGGTCTATATGTTCCGATAATAAGAAGGCGAGAACTTCTACACTTTCTTGCCAAGTAATGAAGCAGGGCTAGGCTTAGGTGATCTACCCAATGCAGATCCTCTAAAAAGAGGATTACAGGTTCTTGAGCGGACAGCTGAAGTAGAACCTTCGCCACGGCTTCAAACGTTCTATCCCTCTCAATTTCAGGGGTTGAAAAGAGTTCAGGTGTCTTGGACTCGCGCTCAAATTCTGGTCCTCTTAGCCATCCTGTTATTCCCAGCTGCTTTTTCACGGTGGATCTTTCTTTTTCATCGCTTATGGTTGACATGTAGGTGTTGAAGGCCTCAGTGAATGGAAAGTATGGGATGGCTGCTTCGCTCAAGCACCAGCCCGAAAGAATTTTTGCCCCCTTTTCCCTCGCAAGTTTTAGAAACTCGTTGACTAGTCTTGTCTTTCCAACTCCTGCCTCCCCACAAACAAACACCGTAGTTCCTTTCCCATTCAAGGCAAAGTCAAGTTGTTGCATAAGTTGTTTGATCTCTTCGTCCCTACCGACCAGAACTGGCTCAGCAGGAAGCCTAGACTTCATTTCATCCCGTCCAGCAATTCTAAATTGCGAGGAAGGGTGATTTTAGTTTATTGCTCTCATGAAAAGCTTAAAATGTTATCTTATCCATTAAGCATCAGTTTGGCTACACGAATGACAACCTTGGGCTAGTGTGCTGAAATGAGTGAAGAGCTGGAGAAGTTCATTAGACCCATCAGAAATGCTTCGTCACCAGCAACATTGGCTACCTTAAGCGTGGCTGTGCTCAAGCTTGGTGAGGACGGATTTCCTACAGCTTTAAAACTCAGCCTTTTGCTAGGTGCCATAATGTTCCTTTTATCAGCGTTTTTCATATTCTTTTACAGCATCTATCCGACGCGGAAGAAACTATGGATAGGCACTGCCGTAACCTTTCTGATAGGACTATTTTGTTTAATTCTCTCATCTATCGCCTTGTTGTTCATTACCTAAAAAGAAGAGCTTTCGTTGAAAGCTTTCTAGTTGGTGTAAGATATAGTGCCGCGGGCCGGACTTGAACCGGCGACAACCCGGTCTTCAGCTTCACCCTCAAGCGGAGACTTCCACCTAGTCGGGTGCTCTCCCAGTCTGAGCTACCGCGGCACGTATTCAACATGAATCGCACGTTTATTTTTAACTTTTCGGAAAAGCTGTGGGCCAGACTGAACTTGAACTGCGACATGTGTGAAGACTTTGGCTTAGCACATTAGCTTATCTTGTCAGTCTTCTCTCGATTCTGGCAAGTTTTTTCCTCTTTTTCTTCTCTTTTCTTTCTTTCTTTGTGGGGGGCTTAGGTTTTCCTCCTCTCCATTCTCCCTTTATTCCGCCCTTCATGCTTCCGCTCATGAGAGTGTCTCCTTTTTCTCAGACAAGAGAAAAGTCGTTCGCGCTTCTTAAAAATATTATTTGTTCACTCCATTCTCGCCATGTGTTTAAACCAGCGCGTATAAAGGTTTGAATACCAGCTAAACTCGTCCAAGTGGGCCGAGCCTATTTAAACTGGCAATCTTGGTCTTATAGTGCCAAAAGAACTTCAGCTTTCTTAAGTTGTTTTGTTATGGGGTCAACCTCTAGTCCCAAACCCTCTAGTGTGTAGACGCCGAGGACTTCGGCGTCTCCTTTCTCGGCAAAAACGACCATGGTGGTGGTCTTCTCTTTCATACACTCAATAACGACTTCGCCAACTTTCCTTTTAAGCAATCGTCCATCAATTGTTTTGAACTTTCTAATAGTTTTTGCCTCTATTCCGAGTTTTTTAAGCATGTCTTTTGAAACCCACGTGTAGGTCGAGCCAGTGTCAACTAGAAGATTAAGTTCCTCAGCTTTTGAGAGATCGGAGCTGTAGAGTTTTACCGTGGCTGTTGTATGACCCAAGCTTGTCACATCTCTATATGTAATTGTTTCAACCGTATATACTTGACGACAATAAGTCTTGGTGGGCCGGGCCGGATTTGAACCGGCGATCTTCGCCGCGTGAGGGCGACGTCTTAACCACGCTGGACTACCGGCCCACAAAGGTTTAAACGGTAAACGAGTCCGTTTATATCTTTCGTCGCCAGGCCATGACCGAAACTATACCTCTTTCAGGCATTTCTTCCTGAACTAATAATTTCAGTCTCTCTGATTTGTCCGACAATAGATTTTTCCTTTTGTCCGACAAAAGACTACTATCTTTCTACATTCAAAAGTTAACGTACCAGTTCTCGTCTCTTCCACCGCAGGTTCTTGCTCCTGCATTTTCTACATTTAGTAGCACTGGAAGCATTTCGAGCTCCACATTCTCGACAAATTTTCATGTAGAGCCTATGCTTCTGGGCAATGGTCTTTTTGAAGGGATCCGTGATCGGCACTGTGTTCGCCTCTCTCTGTGAGTTAGCTACATTTCAGATTTGGCTTCGCCAAATATACCTTTCCCTTTCAACCTCTCGCCAACATTTTTGCTACGTCGCTGGGTTTTTCAGCCACCCCAACACCTGCCGCCTTAAAAGCTTCAATCTTGCTCTGAGCTGTTCCAGCCTTTCCCATAATTATGGCTCCGGCGTGTCCCATCCTCCTTCCAGGAGGCGCGGTTTTGCCTGCCACAAAAGCAACCACGGGTTTGGAGTATCCCTCGATAGAGATGAATTCTGCGGCTTGTTCTTCCATGTCTCCTCCGATTTCACCAATCAAAACAACTGCCTCAGTGTGCTCGTCCCTCTCAAACTCTCTGAGAACCTCCACGAAGCTTAAGCCAACAACAGGGTCTCCACCTAACCCCAGACAGGTAGACTGTCCCAGACCCCTTATGGAAAGCCCCACCGCAATCTCGTAGGTTAGGGTCCCGCTTCGAGAGGCTATACCCACGGTTCCCCGCCTGAAAATGTGCGCAGGCATCACACCGAGCGTGCACTCACCTGGTGTTATGATGCCCGGGGTGTTGGGACCAATAACAACCGATCCTTGTTGTTTTGCGCGCGCCATAACCTGCACCGCATCCCTCACTGGCATGTGCTCAGTGATGATCACAAGGGTTTTCAACCCGCCCTCAAGAGCTTCAAAAGCAGCGTCAGCGGCGAAGGGAGCTGGAACAAAAATCACTGAGGCATGTGCCTCATGCTCCTTTAACGCCTCCTTCACTGTGTCGTAAACTGGAATGTTGTGGATTTTGGTCCCTCCCTTCCCAGGCGTCACACCTGCAACGATCTGAGTTCCATATCCGAGCATGAGCCCTGTGTGGAAGCTTCCTTGGGTTCCGGTTATGCCCTGAACGATGGCTCTGGTTTGGGTGCCAACAAAAATTCCCAAAGCTAGGGTTCACCGTCCAGCCTTTGCGATTTCAACAGCCCTTTCAGCGGCTTCTTCCATGCTGTCTAAGACTTGGATGTCCGCCTCTGTGAGGACTCGTTTTCCTTCCTCCTCGTTGGTTCCCACCAGCCTTATAACCATGGGTTTGGCAAAGCCAATTCGACTTTTCGCTTCCAAAATGCCCTTGGCGATCTCGTCGCACCTTGTGATGCCTCCCAAAACATTGATAAAAACAACCTCGATCCGTGGGTCAGAAAAGACGAGGTTGAGAGCCGCAGCCATTTTTTCAGAAGAGGCACCACCGCCCACATCGAGGAAGTTCGCCGGGTTTCCTCCATACAGCTGAATTACGTCTAGCGTGGCCATCACTAAGCCCGCTCCGTTTCCGAACACACCAATATTTCCATCGAGTTTAACGTACGCCAACCCGCTCTTTTGAACCTCCAGCTCTTGCGGGGTCAACTCGGTTCCACCTTTTTCACTCAGCCGCCTCTGAAAGTCTGGGTGTCGATAAAGTGCATTGTCGTCGATTATTAGACGGGCGTCTGCTGCAACGAATTTTCCCTCAGTTGTTTCAATAAGGGGGTTCATTTCGCACAATTCGGCGTCATAATCCATCGCCACCCTGTAGAGTTTGAGCAAAATCGCCGCGAGTTCCTGCATTTGATCCCCTCTGTAGCCAAGTTTTTTGGCGATTTGGTGGGCGTGGTAGGGATGGAACCCGTACAAGGGGTTAATAATAATCTTGATGATTTTTTCCGGCGTGGTGACGGCTGTTTCCTCTATCTCAACCCCGCCCTCAGAGGAGGCTATGGCCACGTAACTGCGACTGGAGCGATCTACAGTTATGCTAAAGTAAAGTTCCTTACGTATTGGAAGCTTTTCCTCCACCAGAACGCTTTGAATTCTGAGACCCCTTATTTCTGCACCCAGCAATTTCCTCGATGAAAGTTCAGCTTCTCTAGGTGAGTTCGCGAAAAGAATGCCGCCAGCTTTTCCTCTCCCCACCACGAGAACCTGAGCCTTAACTGCGACTGGAGTTTTGACTCGTGTAGCTGTCTCCCGAGCCTGTGCTGGTGAGTTTGCCAGCCTCCCGTTGGGAATTGGTATTCCATATTTGGAGAAGATTTCCTTTGCTTCGTGCTCAAATAGTTTCAACAGAGAACCCCTAAAGGCTATTTGAGGGTTTGGATGGTAACATAGGATTTCGTGTCCTGGATTCCCTCGACCGAAGCCAGCTCTTTGAGCGTTTCGTTCAGTTTTTCCCGTTCTACCACAATGATCGCGTCCATGTCGCCGGTCACTCTAAAAACTCGTTGGATAGGAAACTTTACCATCTTTTGGTATACTTCTCCTCGTTTGAGGGGCGAGACCTTGATGAAGACGAAAGCTGGATTTGCGGACACTCCTAATACGCTCAGTCCCTTTTCTGTTACGTCTATAAAGCCTCTGCCAGTTCGAATGCATCCGTGATCTCGGAGCTTGCGTAGGTGTACGTTTAATGCCTGTCGGCTGATTTCAAGCTTTTTTGCCAGCTGGCTTTGTTTTACCTCTAGGGTGTATGTTGTTAGGGGTTTGCCTTGCTCGTACATCATGTGGAGCAGACGAAGTGAACGTCCTGTTGGAATTTCCTTGTTCACAAAATCACCTTGTTTAGTTAAATCATATCTTTACATACGTCAATAAATAAACGTCGATATAAAACTTATACTGCTGTAGCTCGGGCACGATTAAAAACCACAACCTATTTATCCATAAGGAAGACATAAAATTGTATGTAAGAGTAAGGAGTGAGACAGTGAAATGTCAGAGAGAAACGATGTGTTGATCGGGCGAAAGCCAGCTATGAACTATGTGTTGGCTTGCATAACCCTCTTCCATGGCGGAGCAAATGAGGTAAACGTGAAGGCACGGGGAAGAGCCATTAGCCGAGCCGTTGATGTTGTTGAGATCACGAGGCGTCGGTTCCTACCAGACGTAAAGGTCAAAAAGATAGATATAGGCACGGAACAGTTGGCATCCACAGAAGAGGGAAGAAGCACGCCTACAAATGTCAGCACGATTGAAATAAAGCTAGTAAAATAGTGGACATCAGCAACTTAACAAGCTCCGCCACTCCTTCCTATTTTTGATTTGGATATGCTTTTAAGGTTGTATAGTAGAATAGAAAATGTGACTAGGGGTTAATGTGGAGAAGATTTCTTGTCGTCTCTTAAGCATTTGCAGGATGGTAGGTATGCTATTTTAAAGCGGCTTGGTGAAGGTGGAAGGGGCACCGTATACAAGGCTAGAGATACTGTTTTGAACCGTGTTGTTGCGATTAAGATGCTTAAGAGTGCGGCTTTGAGCGAAGAAGCGTATTCACGTTTTTTACGTGAAGCACAGGTAGTAGCGAAACTTAACCATCCAAATATTGTTTCCATTTACGACATTGGCAAAGAAGACGAAAAACAGTTTTTTGTCCTCGAATTTATTGATGGAATGAGTCTACGCGACCTTATGGGAACATATCCAGAAGGTAAATGCGACATACAGACTGTCTTAAGAACCGGCATAGATGTTTGCGGTGCTCTTCAGTATGCGCACTCTCAAGGCATTCTGCATCGAGACATTAAACCGGAGAATATTCTGATTACCCAAGAAGGCACTGCGAAACTGATGGATTTTGGTTTGGCTAAAATGGTTGGCGAACCAAGCATCACGCAAGAAGGAATAATAGTAGGCACAGTTGCCTATGTAGCTCCGGAAATAGCGTTAGGAAAAGGTGCCGACGCTAGGTCTGACCTCTACTCTTTTGGTGCAGTTCTTTACGAGATGGTGACTGGGAAGCCGCCTTTTCCCGGAGAAGACCCTGTGAAAATCATCTTTAGTCATATTCATGACTATCCGGTTTCGCCGATTAGGCTGAATCCGAAGGTTCCGCAGGCTTTAGCCGATTGTATCATGAAGCTTTTGGAAAAGGAGCCTGGGAAGAGATATCAATCCGCGACAGATTTGCTTAAGGTGTTGAGGGAGACTGCCGAGGGTTTCTTAAGAGAAGTCCTTGTGCCTTCTCCTAAGCCAAGCATCGTTGTTCCAAGTCCCCGTCCCCCTGCTGTTAGAGAGGTTCAGCTTATTGATAGGGTTGAAGAGTTGGGCGTTCTTAGGGAGGCTGTTGATAGGGCGGTTCGTGGCGAGGGAGGTGTTGTTTTTCTGTATGGGGAGGCTGGGATTGGAAAGA